>Ga0116227_10009493_pt1 | contig 17621 bp, 10 predicted proteins | sample S1TSphgellanicum_FD_89693 | JGI IMG/M metagenome (GOLD analysis project Ga0116227, IMG submission 89693) | Host-associated microbial communities from peat moss isolated from Minnesota, USA - S1T2_Fb - Sphagnum magellanicum MG | ecosystem: Host-associated > Plants > Peat moss > Unclassified... | reverse complement strand
CTTTCGGTTGCAAAATCCTTGACGACGAACTCGTGCTGCGTCGGTTCTGGGTTTGGCGCGGGAGCCTGTGCGTAGGCACTGCTCTCAGCCAATAGCAGCAGGGCCAAATATCTTACGAAAAATGCTCTGGGCTTCTTCATGCAACGCGCGGTGCAATGCGGGCACTCGCGGCGCGTTCGTAGGCACGCGCCACCTGCAATAGCAGGCCGTCCTTAAGTCGCCGGGTCACCAGCGTGATGCCCACGGGTAGTCCGTCCACCAGCCCGGCGGGAACGGTGATGCTGGGGTAGCCCGCGATGGCCGCAGCGCTCGCAATCGGCGACCACCCTCCGCCGCGCCGGTCGCCCCACACCGGATCGATCAACTCCGCGGGGCCGTTGCTCGGCGCCAACAGCAGATCCGCGCTGTCCAGCAGCTTGGCGAGACCTTCCGTGTCGACTGCACGGTCCAGCCCCGCGCGCCCCTTGACGTATCTGTCATCGCTCAAAGGGCCCAACTCTTGGGCCATCTCGAAGATCTCCTGCCCGAAGATCACCAATTCTTGGTCTTTGTGTGCCTGGTTGAAGGCAATCAGACCCGCCAGGTTGCGCGGCTCCACCTGTGTGGCATCGAGACCCGAGAGATAATCGTTGATGGCCGCCTTGAATTCATACAACAGCGCTTCGAGCGAAAAAACTTCCATCTCCTTGAAGGCGGCGGGATTCTTGAGATCAACCAACACCGCACCTTCGTGTGCGAAGACGGAATGGGCGTCTGCGAACAACTGCTTCGTCCCGGGGTGAACGCCGTCGGGCAGGGGCATCACGCCGATCCGCATGCCCGTCAATTTGAAATCCTCGAGCGATGTCCCCTGCCGGCCGTAGCCGAGCGGCCGTTCGACGATGACATTGGCCATCAGCGCCGCATCGGCGACCGTGCGGCACATGGGTCCGGCCGTGTCCTGACGCGGTGAGACAGGCACCACTCCCCGACCGCTCACCAAGCCCACGGTCGGCTTGAAGCCGACGAGACCGTTCAACGAGGACGGCGAGAGAATCGATCCATTGGTTTCCGTGCCGATCGCGCCGGCGCAAAAGCTGGCTGCGGAGGCCACGCCCGAACCGGCACTGGATCCCGACGGATTGCGGTCCCGAGAATAGGCATTGCGCGTCTGGCCGCCGATGCCGCTCCAACCGCTGCATGAACGCGTCGATCGAAAGTTGGCCCACTCGCTCAGGTTGGCTTTTCCCAAAATGACGGCGCCGCTGGCACGCAGCCGGGCGGCCAGTGGCGCGTCGGTACGCATGGAATGTGCCAGTGCGTAGGAGCCTGCCGTGGTCGGCAGCGGATCCAGGCTTTCAATATTGTCTTTCAATAGAATGGGAATGCCATGCAGCGGACCGCGCAATTTCCCGGCCTTGCGTTGCCGGTCGAGCGCACGGGCATCGGCGCTGGCGTTGGGATTCAACGACAACACGGAGCGATGCTCGGGTCCTGCCTGATCGTAGCGGGCGATGCGGTCCATATACGCCGCTGTCAGCGCCTCGGCGTTGGTCGCGCCCGATGCCATCGCCGCTTGCAGCGCGGCCATTGACTGCTCGGTGGGATCGAAGGAGCGCTGCGCTCCCCGCGCCATTTCTCCCGCGACGCTGGCCAGTGACAAAACGCCGACCGTGGTGATGAAGTCTCGACGATGCATGGAATTCCCTATGTCACTTCGGTGGCGGACCTGACGGGTTCGTGCCATAGCGTTGGAACCAACTCATCATGTAAAGCTGCGTGCGCATCCAGTTGGAAGGCTTGGTGTTCGCGGTGCCGTGATATTCGCCGTCAAAGCGCAGCAACGCCGCCGGCACGCCGCGAAGCTTCAATGCCGTGTAATACTCCTCGGTCTGGGCAATGGGAGTGCGACGGTCAAGCTCGCCCGTCATCAACAAGGTCGGTGTCTTCACGTTGCCGACATACATCAAGGTGGACTCGGCCAGCCAATCGCTCGGGTCTTCCCAGAACGGCTTCTTGAAAAAGCGCATCGTGAACAACGGGATATCCGTCTCGCCCAGCATGCTGATCCAGTCGGTGACCGGACAGCGGACCGCCGCCGCGGCGAAGCGGTTGGTATGGCCGATCACCCAGCTCGACAGCACGCCGCCGCCGCTGCAACCCGCCACGTACATCTGCGCTTCATCGACGCTGCCCTGTTTGATAACCGCATCGACACTGGCCATCAGATCATCGTAATCGACCCCGGGGTAATGCCGGGCGATGGGCTTGATGAAGTCGTTGCCATAGCCGGTCGAGCCCCGGGGATTGATGTACAGCACCATGTAACCGTTGGCCGCGAAATTCTCGAACGAGGGATTGAATGCCACATCGTACATGCCATACGGACCGCCGTGGATCTCGAGCAGCAGCGGGTAGTGTTTCGTAGGATCGAATGCGGGCGGCTTGACCACCCATCCCTGAATGCGCGCGCCACCCGAGGAATCGACCATCAGCTCATCGACTTGGGCGAGCTGCATGTTGCGCAGCAACTCGTCGTTCAGGTGCGTCAAGCGACGGCTCTTGGTCGGCGCCCGTGGATCGAGCAGGACAACATCGCCCGGCGCCTGCGGCCCGGAACGCACCGTCACCAGCGCGCCACGCCCCACCGCAAGACTTCTCACGACTTCCGCACCGCTCGTGAGCGGGCGTACTCCGCCGCGCGCGGACCACGCGTAGACATGCGCGCTGCCGCGATCTTGAGCCGTGAAATACACGGCGCTGCTGTCGGGCGCCCACACCAAGGACTCCGGTTCGCGATCGAAGTCCGCCGATTGCTCCACGATGTTCGAGCCATCGGCCGCCATGGTGTATAGATTGCCTACTCGATAGCCGTCGCTGTTCTTCGGGAACCCAACGAATGCAATGCTCTTACCGTCAGGAGACACGGCGGGCCGCCGCCAGCTGCCCGTGGTGGTGGTCAGCCGCCGGGCGCTGCCTGTGTTCAGATCGACCTGGTAGAGGTAGCAGTCCTGATCGTTGCGGTCGGCATCGCCTTCATTGAAGCCCTCGACGATGGCGGACCGCCCGTCGGGCGTGAAGGCCCAATCGGCGGAATTGACATACTCGTAGACGCTCTCGCTGATGCTCCATTCACCGTGTGTGACCTCTCGGGGAGCGCCGCCGTCGGCTGCTACCAGGAACAAGTGCCGAAAACCGCGCTCGGTGATACCGACATGATCGCGCCGATAGTGCAGGCGCTCGGTGTAGCGCGGGTTGCTGGCCCATTTCGCGCCATTGGGCGCCGCGGGCAAATCAATCGCCCATTCTTCAGGCTTTGGCACCACCATGCTGAAGCCGATGCTGCGGCCATCGGGAGACCAGTGCAGATCGGCGGGGGCCTCTGCGCCCCAGGTCAACTGGGTGGCCGGTCCCGGCGCGTTCAACTCCTGCACAAAGATCTGGGTCACGCCGTTTTGCGCTTCGGCTAGATAGGCGATGCTCGATCCGCCGGGCGCCCACACGGCACCGCTGCCTTTCGCAACGAATCGGTGGTGCTGACCGTCTGCAGTCACGAGCCAAATCGAAGACTGCGGCCTGTCCGCCATCTTGTCGACCATGGTTCGGGTGTAGACCACCTGCGTTCCGTCGGGGGACACCTGAGGATTGCTCGCCTCCTGCAGGTCGAGATAGCGATCGACCGTAAACTTGCGCGTGGGCTCGGCGGGGGCGGCATGCACCGCACCGCAAGCAAGCATCGACGCCAGCAAACACATCGCTGCCGAAGCGTGCGGAGAAAGACGCGTGATCATGTTTTTTCCCGTGTTCAACTGAAGTTCGAGCAATGCGGTCAATGTGCAGCGCGGCGCGCGCTGTCGTACTGCATGCCGCGCAAACCCAGGTGAATCATCTGGGACGAGCGCATCAGTGCAGATTGCAGCCAATCGGTGGTGGCAGGAAAAAAGAAGTCGATCAAATCGCGGCGAATGGTGGAACTGAGCGAAGCCCACGCATCATGAAAATTCCGCAGTCGGCAATCGTCCACCTGCAACTCCAGCAGTCCGGCCAGCGGCAGGGTGCCGAATTCGATGGCGACACAGGTGATCTCGCACGATATCTCCCGCGCGATCCACGCCAGCAGGTTGCCGTGAACCTCGTAAGGTACTGCAGGGTCCTCGCTGATCGCTGAAACTCCGGGTCCAAAATAGCTTCGCGCCCGCTGCAATCCAGCCGACCCCGCCGCCTCGACCGACAATAGTGTGCCGTAGCCGTAAGGGCCCAACCCGGTATGCACATCCAGCACCACCGCCCGTTTCGCCGACATCGCATGCCTCGCCACGATGGCGCGCAGCGCCGTGTTGGACCAAGTCGCCTGCGAACCGCCGTATCCGACCCCGTCACTGTGCTGATACTGGCCGGAGAACAAGGCGGCCGCCAAAGCAGCATCACCGCTCTTGGCGCGAAAGGCAGACAGCGAAGCATCCTTAGCGGCCCTGACCACGGGCAGCGGATTGACGATCAAGGCATGGATCGCTTCGTACAAGGGGTTGTCGGGCAGACTTTCCTCGAAATCGCAGAAGTTGCGATTCAAATCGACATTGTCTTCCGTTTGGCGGCGCGCCCACGCACAGCCCCAAGGATTCAGCATGTGGATGAGCAACACCGCCGTGTCGGGCGGCAGATCCGAGCGGTGGTACAGGCGCAGCCAGCCGACCTGGCAGCCGGAACCCGCAAAGCCTTCGACTCCGTGCGTGCCGGAAATGACGACCAGCAAATTAGACGCATTGGCCGGACCCACCAACGCCACGTCGATGGCCAACGTTTCGCCCGCAGGACCCTTCAGAGGATGCTGGTGTTCGAACAGCGATGCGTCCTGGGCGAGGCACGCCTCGCGAAATAGCCGGCGTGCTTCCGCGTAGGAACTGGCAAAAAAGCCCGGCGCGGAATCGATGATGTCCATCAGGTGTTTCATGCCCGCGGATACTAGCGCGACGACTCAATCTGCCCGGCAAATGCGGAATTGATCCGCATTTGTGCGTGTGAGTCTAGTTGGCTTGTTCGTGCGCCGCGCGCGCAGACGCCGGAGTGGGCGACTGTTCGAACCAACGACCGCGGTCGCGTGCAAATCGTTTTTGCAGAAACGACATCGCCAATTGCGTGCGTCGCGACCTATTGGTCTCTTCGTGGGAGACCATCCACAGCGACGAAGTGCACCCTGAATCGAGGGCGAGCTCGAGCAGATCGGAGGCGGCCAGGTTATAAAACAATGGCAGCAGGCCGATACCCACGCCGCTCCTGATTGCGGCGAGATAGACCGAGGCCGAGTTGGTCCGAAACCGCACACGCTGTCCGACGGTAAAACTCTCGAGCCAGGAATTCACATCTGCGCTGCCATGGTAGGGCGTGTAATCGCAAAATCCATGAGTCGCCAGCTCTACGGCGCTGCGCGGAACGCCGAACTTGGCGGCATATTTCTGCGACAGGAAGAAGCCTAATTTGACTCGCGCAACGCGTGAGACCACCAGCCGCGGTTCGGTCGGACGGTCGAGCGTTATGGCAATGTCGGAGTCGCGCGCCAGCAAATCTGCGCTGTCGCGATTCGTCAAAACCTCGATGTCGATGTCAGGGTACAGCTCACAGAATTCCGCAATCACCGGAGTGAGCCACAAATAGCCCAATCCCTCCGTGACGGAGATGCGCACCGTTCCCATCGGCTCGGTGTCCAGCCCGGTCAGCTGAGCACCAATTTCGCGCGTGATGCTTTCCATGGCTACAGCCTTGTCGAATAGAATCTGGCCCGACGGCGTCAGTTCCATGCCGTGCGCGTGGCGATCGAATATCTTGGTGCCGAGGGCATTTTCCAATCGCTGGATGCGACGCGCGACCGTGGATTGATTCGTTTCCAGCTGCCTCGCGCCCTTCAGAAAGCTGCCGAGACGGGCCACGGCCAGCACGAATTGCAGATCGTTCCAACTACCGAATCCGCTCGATTTCTGCATTTATCTCACTCAACGTGTCATCCGGAATAGAGAGTAGCGCTGGCGTTACAAATAACTCAATCGAGAGTTGAATATTTGCGTCAACGCCAGATGTCGGTGCGTCGCCGGTCGCGGCGGGGTCTAAGTTAGTGCGTACCCTTGGGCGGGCGAAAGTGCGACTCACATCCGCGGCCGCCACTATGGCATTACCCCGCACGGGTCGATAGCGTGGAACGATGCACACCCAAGTCAAAATTGTCGCAGCCACGGCCCTCGGTAACGCCTTGGAATACTACGATGTCATCATCTACAGCACTTTTGCGCTGCTCATCTCCCAGGAGTTCTTTCCCAGCAGCGATACGGATACATCACTGTTGATCGGGTTTGCGACCTTCGGGGTCTCTTTCTTTTGCAGGCCCCTCGGCGGATTGATTTTGGGCATGCTGGGCGATCTTCGCGGCCGCAGGACGGCTTTGCTGCTCACCATGTCCCTGATGCTCCTCGGCACGGCCATGATCGCGGTGACGCCGTCCTTCGCCTCGATCGGAGTTGCCGCGTCGGTGTTGGTGGTCATGGGCCGGCTGGTGCAGGGCTTCTCGGCGGGCGGAGAATTCGCCAGTGCGACCGCTTTCTTGGCGGAGCAATCGAAGAATCGGCGCGGATTCTATTCAAGCTGGCAGTTTGCGAGTCAGGGCTTGTCCATGTTGATGGCTGCCGCCGTCGGCTTTCTCATCACCCTCTCGTTGTCGCCGGATCAGGTGCGCCATTGGGGTTGGCGTTTGGCATTCGTATTCGGCCTGCTGATCGGCCCCGTGCTGTTGTATCTGCGCTCAGGCTTCGTGGAAACCGAGGAATTCAGGGGGCAAATCCGCCAAGAACATCCACTACGCAAGGCGATCGGCGCACAGAAAACCAGTCTTGTCATTGCGCTCGGCGTGGTGATCCTTGCCACTGTCGGTGTCTATGTGACGCTCTACATGCCCACTTATGCGATGCGGCAGCTGCATATGACGCAGCGAGCCGGCTTCGGCGCAACGGCGCTTGCCGGTGCCATCCTGCTGTTGCTGACACCGGTGAGCGGCGTGCTGGTGGACCGTCATGGCCGTCTCGCAGTCGCTCTACCGTTCGCCATCGCGTTGGCCATTGCGCCCATTCCGCTGTACGGGTGGCTGAGCCACACTCCATCCTTGGGCGCCATGTATGCCACCCAAGGATTGCTTGCCCTATTGCTGGCGGGCTATCTGGGGGCGGTGAGCGCACTTTTGTCGGATCTGTTTCCCATCGGCACCCGCGCCACGGGAATATCGCTGGGCTACAACCTGGGTGTGATGTTGTTCGGCGGCTTTGCGCCATTCATCATGACCTGGCTCGCGGTTAAAACCGCGAGCACTGCGGTGCCGGGCTACTATCTGGCCGCCGGCGCAATGGGCAGCGTGCTCGCCCTCGTGGCGGCGTGGCGCAAAGGCTTTCGCTAGGGGTTGGTGCAGCTGAAGTTCGCGGCACTGGTCCGGTCGCCCGAGCCTTGGTACTTCGCGATCTGCGGGAAGACGCATAGCGGTCGTGTCATTGCCGCGCCTTTGGCGGGGTCATCGCCCACGAACTTGGTGGCCACGATGCGCGTGGGGGCCACGCCTTGCTCCACCCACTGTTGCAGCGCGACCACCATGTCGTGGTCGGCGTCTCCGGTACCACCCGACTGACCGAATTGATTGGGTCCCGGCCCTCCACCGCAATGATTCACGCCAGGGGCCAGGAACAAGCGATAAAATTCCGGGGTGCTATCGCCTTGCGCGGCCTTCACCGCCTGATAGGAACGCACTGAGCTCAGGGGCGTGACGATGGAGTCGACCATGCCGGCATAGGCCATGAACTTACCGCCGCGCGCCTTGAACGCTGCGAAACTCATGTCATCCGCGTTCATGGCTTTGCCGACGACCCGCGCGGCATCCGCACGTCCCTTGTCGATGTCGAAACCCTTAAAGCTCCATTGCCTATCGTGGTAGACAAAGTTTCTGAAGAAATCTTCCCCATACATGCTCATCTGCGCATCCGTTCGCGCGGCATCAAAATCGGTGCCGCTGATGGTGTCCTGCCAGCCGGCGTTCTCACCGCCGTAAGGCATGCCCGGAAAAATCTGCCGGCCAGAGGTGTCCCTCGGACCCTGATGGATGGCTTCGAAGGTTTTCTGCTTTTCCGGGGTGAGGCCCAGAGCGGCTGTGGAAACTTTGCATCGCAACGGATCGCCGATGAAGCCATCATGGGCGGTGGCGGGCGTTTCGCAGGCCGCAATGATCGCCGCACCGACCTTGGCCAGATCGTCCGTGGAAAGATAACTCGCCCGATTGGCCAGATTGATGCTTTGCGTCCAGGCGAAGCTCGAGAACAAGTCCGTCCACTGACTCGCTGCCGCACCGCTGACGATACCGTCGAAGTCTTTGGGATAACGCTGCGCTTCCATAAAGCCTTCCTGGCCACCTTTCGAGCAGCCAACAAAGTAGGCATGCGTGGGTTTGCGGCCATAGAAATCGGCGGTCAGCGCCTTGGCAGCTACTGCGGTGAGATGCACGGCCCGATGACCGTAATCGATGATTTTCTCAGGATGGCCCAAGGCCCAATCGCCGGCCGTGGGTCCGATGGCAGGACCTACATGACCATCATCTGTGGAGGCAACCGCAGAGCCGCCCAGCAGCGGATTGCGCATGGAGTCATAGCGAATGAATCCGGCGAAGCCGCCATTGCCGACCGACTCGTAGCGCCCGCTCCATCCGCGGGTGGGCAGCCACAGCTCGAATTTGATGTCGGAATCGGATGTCGGCCGAATTTCTCCGGCAATCCGGCAGAATGCCACAGGAATGGGCGTCGCGGTCATGAAGGCGCGAGCCCAGTCGGGGACTGGCGGAGTGAACTCGCCCGCCGCAACCGACTGCGCCATGCCAATGGTGGTGTGCGGCAACACCACCTGCTGCAAACTCTCGCAACTGGCCGCGCCGGCCAGCCTGCTCAACGCGGCTAACGAGGCAAAAGCCGACAGTGCCAGCAGCGACCTCAGTTGCTTGACCCTGGACTGCGATAACGCCCGAACCATTCAAGGATGGCCGAGTTCTGGGCCGCCAGGTGAGAAGGGTGCATCAGTGCATGATATTCGTCCGGAATTCCATAGAATTCTGTCGGAATGTGCCGCAGCTGCAAGGCGTGATAGTACTGCTCGGCCTCGCCCACCGTCGTACGCAAGTCCTTCATTCCCACCAGCACCATGGTAGGCGTGGTGACGTTGCCCACCAAAGAAAGCGGCGAAAGCTTCCAGTAGGTCTCTTGATCTTCCCAGGGCATTTTCTTGAACCAATAGCGCGCACCGAAGGCCGACATGTCGGTCGTCAACAACCAGCTGGTCCAGTTGATCACTGGCCGTTGGGTCACGGCCGCTTTGAAGCGATGGGTTTTGCCGACGATCCACGCGGTCAGAACGCCGCCGCCCGAGGATCCCGTGACGAACAGGTTGTTCGCATCAACGTTGCCTTTCTGAATCGCGGTATCGACCATGCTCATCAGGTCATCGTAATCCTGGCTGGGGTAGTTGTTGTAAATGGTGTTGGCAAACTCCTCGCCGTAGGAGGTCGATCCTCGCGGATTGCCGTACAACACGATGTAGCCGGCGGCGGCATAGAGCTCATAATCCGCCGAGAAGGTGGGGCCATAGCTGGCATAAGGACCGCCATGCATCTCGAGAATCGTCGGGTATTTCTTGGCGGGGTCGAAGTTGGGCGGCAGCAGCTCCCATGCGTCGATGGCCCGACCGTCGGCCGAGGATTTCACCGGCAGCGCTACGATTTTTCCAAGCGTCACGTCGGACAGCCACTCGGCGTTTAAATTCGTGAGACGCTGAAGCTTGCCGTCACGCGCCAAATTTACCTCAGGCAGATCATCGGCCCCGCCATCGGTATACGCCACGGCGCCCTTGTTGGACACCGAGAATTCGCCGCTGGAGTAGGGTAATTGCGTCGCCGCTCCGATGCCGGACATCGCTGCGACCACCGGCTCGACCTTGCCGTTGAGTCCAATTCGACTCACTTTGGTGATGCCATGATCCACATACGCGGCATACAAGCTACGGCCATCGGCTGCCCAGACGGCCTTGTTCAAACTGCGATCCAAAGACTCGCTGATGACACGTGGATTCCGACCATCGATATCCATGACGTTGAGCCGCACGTCCTGATTACCAATATGCTTGTCGCTATAACCGAGGTATGCAACGAGCTTCCCATCCGGCGAAACCACCGGCGCATGGTAGGGTCCGACTTCTTTCGACAACTGCGTCAAGCCGCCGTCCGCGACGTTCACTCGATAGATGCTCAAAGTCATGGCCGTGTGCCTGGCCCAATCCTGCGGCTCGCGCTTCCACTCTTCGCTGTGGTTGCCGGCGAAGAAAATTGACTGGCTGTCCGATGACCAAGCCAGCGGACCGGCATCGCTGAAGGGTCCAAAGGTCAGTTGGCGAGGAGCGCCGCCGCCATCGGCGGAAAGCACAAAAACATGCCGGAAACCCGGTTTTTCCATGCCTTGCCCATCGGCACGGAAATTCATCGAATCGATCACCACCGGCTCCGGTGCCCAATTCGCACCGGGCGGCTTCAACATTGTCTTGCCGATCGTGGGGCCCGGGGCGGGCGTGAGCATCACGAAGGCAATCTGTTTGCCATCCGGCGACCAGGTGATGTCCGCCGGTGTATCAGTCAAGTTGGTGATATTGGCTGCCGCCTCACCATGCATCCAACGCATCGCGATCTGGGTGCGCCCGTCTTTGTCCGTCGCGAGGTAGGCGATCCGCGTTCCGTCCGGCGACCACCGTGGCGATGAATAGGAGCCGCTGCCGGTGGCCAACGGGGTCTGGGCCCCCGTTGCCACATCGATGAGCCACAGCGACTTGACCAGTTGGTCGCTCATGATGTCATTCACTTCGCGGGCGTACGCAATCTGCGCCCCGTCGCCGCGGATTTGCGGGTCGGTGGCCCACTGCATGTGGAACAGGTCTTGGGAATCCAAGACGTGCGGCGCGGCTTGTGCGACACCCGAAGTCAACGCAATCAGAGCGATACTGGTCAAACAACGCATGAATCTAACCTCGATATCCAGTTGATTATTTATAGCGATAGTCCACCTGGACACCCGAGGTGCGCGGCTGCGAGCTGATGCTGGCATACGGCGTCTGTGAGGCCAGGGGGACGCCGCGGTTGTTGCCCACGTTGTCGGAATAGAGCATCACTCGCCAGTGCGAGGGGGCAATGACCGTAAAGCTCACGCGCTCGCTGACGATGCTGTTGCTGTCCGAGACGATGGGTGGCAATCCCGATCCGTTCGACACGGCCGTCGTCGTCTGGACCGACGTGTAGCGGGCAGTGGCGCCAGCCTCGCCCGACCAGCCGGTGCCCCCGAACGGAAAGAGATAGTTGGCGAACAAGCCGGTGGTGAACTCCGGCGAATCGTCAATGCGCGATCCTTTGGGGAACAGCAACGCCACACCCGAAATCACCGCCGAGTCCTCGCCCAAGCCGTTCCAGCTGAAGTTCACGCCGGCCGACATGCCCTCCAAGGGTCGCACGGTCACGGCAAAGTCGACGCCCATGCCACTCGCGGCATTGCCGTTCACACTGGCAACGATATAGGCCGTGCTGCCCGGAATCGGGATTCCCAACGTCTGTTGGATGTCCTTCCACTTCATGTAGTACACGGCGGCATCGAAGGTGACGAGGTTTTCAAACAAGTTGCCTTTGGCGCCGATCTCATAGTTGCTCAGCTTATCCGGGGCTACGGGTGGCAGGTCCGGTGCCGCCAGCTGAGTCAATTCGCTCTGGGGGAAGCCGCTGCGAAAGCCCTGTGAGTAGCTGGCGTACAGGGTGTAGTCGTGGCTCGGAAACCAGCTCAAGACCACGCGCGGTGTCAAAGCATGGAACGGCGTGGTGGTGTTGATCAACGGCGTGCCGGGAGGCTCGCCAAACAGGATCTGCTGTTCGAGGCCGACGTCATCGTGGAAGTAGCGAGCGCCCACCGACAGTTCCATTTGATTATCGAGGAAGCGGCGTGCCACTTCGCCGAAAAATGCTTCAGACTTTGAGAGGTCCGCTTCGCCCACGGGCGCCGGGATCAGATCACCCAACGTCTGATAACTGTCGTCTTTCGCATTGCGAAAAAAGTAGCCGGCCGACCAGCGCCACGGACCCTGGAGCTTGGAGGTCAAGTTCACCTCTTCACTGAAGACTCGGGAAGTCTGGCGGGTGGTGAGCGGGGGGTCGTCTGCCGTCGGAGGGGATCCCGGCGAGGTGTCGAGCGAACCATCATTCAAGAAGGTGAGATAGCTGCTCGCGCTCGATATCGAGAACCACGGCAACTGGTATTCCACCTTCAGGTCGAAAGCGCTGAAATTGTCCGAGATCGGCTGGCTCTGGGTCGAGGCGGTGTAATCGTGCAGGCCCTCGGGGGGCGCGCCGAATCGGCCCTCTTCGTGCGCAGCGCCGAACTTGATGTTCAAATCATCAATCGGTTGAAAATTAAGCTTGAAGCGTACGTTCTTCAGATCGCCATCATTGAGATTGTTGCCGATCGGGCTGTTGATCCAGCCGCTGTCGTGCTCTTGGCCGACGACCAGGCGGGCAGCCAGCATGCCGTCGATGATGGGCAAATTAACCGCCGCATCTTCGCGCCAGTTGCCGCCGCCGCTTGCCGTGGACGACACGCCGGCGCGCGCCTTGAAATCGAATTCGTTGAGGTCGGCATCGTTGGTGATCACCCGCACCACACCGTTCAAGGCGCTGGCGCCGTACAAGGTGCCCTGCGGCCCGCGCAACACTTCGATGCGGTTCAAGTCAAAGGAGTTTGCGTCTGGCTGCACTGCGGACCGCACCAGGCCAAATGGCACCGAGTCCAGGTAGTAGCCAATCGGGCTCGGACCGGCAAACAAGGCACCGGCCGCCGTCACGCCGCGGATCGTCAGCTTCGTCTCGCCACCTTGACCGGTGACATTGACGGCGACGCCCGGAACCATGCTCAACGCATCCGAAACACTCTGAATGCTCGATCGGTCGAGATCCGCGCCGCCCATGACGGTCAGCGAAATAGGCACGTCCTGAATAAGTTGTTCGCGTTTTTGTGCGGTGACGATGATTTCATCGAGGGCGGGTTCGGTGGCCGCGTCGACCGCGGCGAGCACAGGCATGGTAGACATCAAAAGCGCAGAGGCGAGGAACGATGCAGCAGCGAAGCGAATCGGCGGTGAATTCATTGTCATCCCTTAATGGAAATCTCAAGAAACATGTACGAGCGGAAACGCGTCTGAAAGTACATGTGTGCCGCGCACAGCGTCAATTTTCAAAAAGCAGATCTGAAGTGCGTTCTTGCAGAGGCGGGAGCGTTCTTGGATGCTGCTCAAAAAATGAGCACGTCGCGAAACACTGTAATTTGAGCCACTTGGCGCCCGAGGGTCGATGTCGAACCGGACGCCGCGAGTGCGGCAAAAGGCGGCAATGCAAATTTGCGACTCACATATGCCAAAATCGTGGCCGCCGTCAGCTGGGTGTTACGCGACCCGCGCCATGGCGCATTTGCGCCGCGCGCGTGAGCGCATGTTCCAGTGTGTCCACCACATTATCCAAACCCACCTTGTCTATCACGCCCCCGCGCGCCAGCTTGTGCAGCACGTTGGGTCGAAGCTCGACCAGCATGACGGAGGCGCCATGGCGCTTGAAGTCGTTGATGATTTCTTCGATCGCGAAGATGCCGGTGGCGTCCATGAAGGGAACGTTGCCAAGACGCAATATCAGCGTGGTGGCGGGACGCTGGATATGCTCGAGCGTGCGCTGCAGTTTTTCCGCGGCGCCGAAGAAGAAGGGTCCGTCGATGCTGTAGATCACCACTCCATTGGCCGCGGCGAGTTCTCCCTCGACGCTACTAGTGAGTTCCCTATTGCCCGGCTGCTGCTCGACGATGACGAAATCAGTCATCCGCCTCATGAAAACCAGTGCCGCCAGAATCACGCCCAGATTGACCGCCACCACCAGATCGACGAAAACCGTGAGGAAAAACGTGAGCAGCAGAATTGCGACATCGGCCTTAGGCGCGCCGCGCAGCAAGCGAATCACATGCGGCAGGTCGCTCATGTTCCAGGCGACGACGAACAGCACGGCGGACAGGCAACATAGTGGTATTGCCGATGCCATGGGCGCCAACAGCACGATCACCAGTATGAGAAATGCGGAATGGACCAGACCCGCCAATGGGCTGTTGGCCCCGTTGCGGATATTGGTTGCCGTGCGCGCCACCGCGCCGGTGGCGGCGAAACCGCCGAACAGCGGTGCCACGATATTGGCGATCCCCTGACCGATGAGTTCTTGATTGGAATCGTGGCGGGTGCCTGTCATGCCATCCGCAACCACTGCAGACAGCAGGGATTCGATGGCGCCCAGCAGCGCGATGGTAAAAGCGGGTCCGACCAAGGAGAGCACCCGGGCGAAATCCAAGCTTGGCAATGCGAATGCCGGCAGCGTACGGGGTATACCGCCAAAAGCCGACCCGATGGTGGCGACGCCGCTGAAATGCACCAGGGATTGAACGCCGGTGACAACGACGAGCGCTGTGAGTGGCGCGGGAATGCGCTTCAGATAGCGGGAACCGAGCAACAAGATGGCCAGGCTCAGAAGTCCCAGGCCCGTGGTGGCAGGACTCAAGCTCGGGAAAGCCTGAAACAGCGCCAACAGCTTTTCGTGAAACCGCACTCCCGAGGCGGCGGGTGCCAACCCGAGAAAATCTTTCCATTGGCCGACGAATATGATGAGAGCGATACCCGCCGTGAATCCGGTGATGACTGGATTCGGGATGTACTTGATGACGGCGCCCAAGCGGGCGAAGCCGAACACTATGAGAATCACGCCGGCCATCAGTGTGGCGATTTGCAGCCCCGCGATGCCATGTTGCGAGGTGATGATGGACAGCACTGCAATGAAGGCGCCGGTGGGTCCCGAAATCTGCACGCGCGTGCCGCCAAACAGGGAGGTCAGCGTGGCCGCGACGATGGCTGTGTAAAGCCCCTGTTCGGGCCGCGCGCCCGAGGCGATGGCGAAGGCCATGGCCAGTGGCAGCGCCACAATACCCACAACGACGCCGGCCAACAGGTTGTTGCGCCAATAGGCTTTGCCCCACAGGCCATCGGCACGTGCCTGAAGCAGTGCGATCACGGATGACGCGAAGTAGCGGTGGTCGACATCTGGGAACCCAATAAAAAACGGCGTGGGCTTTTTAAGGGCCCACGCCGCCGGGATGTCGCACCAGCGGGGGAGTTGGCTGGCTTGCCGGCGCGAGATTCTCCTAAACCGTCAGCGGTAAACTTTGTAGTTGCTACACGCTGCGGGATCTATCCTGCCAAAGTTAAGCAGGTGAGGAAGGTACCATTTATAACCGACGATGTAATTTATATCACTTGACAAAATATTATAAATTGGATTGGGTTGAACGGGGTTGCCTCAATTTTCATACGAAGATGGCAGGCGTCACGACAACCCGAGGGGGTCCGTGATTGGTAATGGGGATTGCCATCCGCGCTCGGGCGTCTCGCTCGGGCTTCTCGCTCGGGCTTCTCGCTCGGACTTCCAAATGCCGGGATGGTTGCAAGGCCAGGTATCAGTTTACTTATCGGCCACCGGCAAGGAGTCGTCAACCGGCTAATCGAAGACGTTCATTCAGTTTTGCGCGCGGGCGTGCGTACACGGTGTACGACGGCATAGGCGAGTAGGGCGACGATGAGGCTTAGGCAGCTGAACTTCAAATCTTGCTGCAGGCCCTTCGTGAAGGCCATGGCGATGAGTACGGCCGACATGCCGGCGATCGCCGCGTAGCTCAAGTAAGGGAATAACCACATTTTGACGGGAGGTTCGGGTTGACCGCTGCGTTCGCGCCGCCGGCGCAGAGCAATTTGCGCAAAGGCGATCGCCATGTAGATGAACACAATGACGGCGCCGGAAGAACTGACCAGGAAATCGAATACGGCTTGTGAGCCGTGGGTGGCCGCGATGATGCCGATGAAGCCCGCTGCCGCGCCCAACAGCACGGAGGCCACCGGTACCCGCCTTGCGTTGACTTTGACCAGCATTTGCGGCGCGTCGCGCCTCTCGGCCAGGATGAACATCACGCGCGAACTGACGTAGAACGCTGAGTTGAGGCAGGACAACACGGCCGTCAAAATGATGGCGCTCATGATGCTGCCCGCCAACGGCACGTGCATGGTGTCGAGGGCCAGAGTGAACGGTGACTCGCCTGAGCGCACGGAAGTCCAAGGCGTCACTGCAACGATCAGGAACAGCGAGATCACGTAGAAGATCAATATCCGCCAAATCACCGTGCTGCTCATCTTGGCGACGGCGCGCCCGGGCTCGGCGGATTCCGCGGCGGCTATCGTGGTGATTTCGGCGCCCGTCATGGCGAAAAATACCGTGGGCACCGCCGCCAGCACGGCGATCCAACCATTGGGCGTGAAGCCGCCGTATGCGGTCAAATTCTGAAACGTCGCGCCGTTCGGCGCCGTGAAGCCGAAGGCGAAAGCGGCTGCGATCGCAACGAAGACCAAAATGGCGGCGACTTTGATCGACGCGAACCAGAATTCGAACTCGGCATACGAACGGGCCGACAGCAGATTGACGCAGGTCATCACCGTCATCAGTCCGAGGCCGATTTGCAGCTGCGAGAATTGGGGCCACCAGTTCTGCAGGATTTTGGCGCCGGCAATCGCCTCCACGGGTACAACCAGTACCCAGAAATACCAATAGAGCCAGCCCACCACGAAGCCGGCGCCGTTTCCCAACCCGGCGCGTGCGAACTCGGTGAAAGACCTCACGTTGGGCAGTGCCGTGGCCATTTCGCCGAGCATGCGCATGATCATCAGGATCAGCAGGCCCGTTATGGCATAACTGATGAAAGCGGCGGGTCCGCTGGCGATGATCGACGTGCTGCTGCCGACGAACAGGCCCGCGCCGATGATGCCGCCGATGGAAATCATGGTCAGGTGGCGCGCCCGCAGCGATTGGCTCAGTTGCGGTTGCGCGATCATAGGCCCTCCAAGAATGCCAGCATCTGCCGATTCACGTCTGCCGGGCGTTCCTGCTGAGTCCAATGACCGCAGCCCGGCAGCATGACGCTGTCACGCAGCAGTGGCACGTAGCGCTTAAGATCCGCGATCACCTCGCGCATGTGCGGAAATGCCACCACCAGATCGAGTTCACCGGCCATATACAACGCCGGCACTGTAATGGACGCACGCGCATAGGGCGCCAGCAGCTGCCAATTGCGGTCGATGTTCCGATACCAGTTCAAGCCGCCGCGAAATCCGCATGCTCGAAACTGATCCGCGAAGAATTGCAGATCAGCGGGGGTAAGCCAGTCAGGCAAGACTTTAGTATCCGGCATACGCGTCAGGAATCCGCCGCCGCGCGGTACCATGCCGACGCCGTTGGGCGTTGCTACGCCGGGCGCTGCCACGCCGGGCGCTGCTACGGCGTTCTTGCGGGGCACGTCGCCCGACCCTGAGTATAAAATTCGTCGCAGCGAAATCAGCGGGTCCGCCTCGAGTTCGGCTTCGGCCACGCCCGGGTCTTGAAAGTACCATTGATAGAAAACGGCATCGTCGGTGCGGGGCATGAGCGTCGT
>Ga0116227_10009492_pt1 | contig 17621 bp, 20 predicted proteins | sample S1TSphgellanicum_FD_89693 | JGI IMG/M metagenome (GOLD analysis project Ga0116227, IMG submission 89693) | Host-associated microbial communities from peat moss isolated from Minnesota, USA - S1T2_Fb - Sphagnum magellanicum MG | ecosystem: Host-associated > Plants > Peat moss > Unclassified... | reverse complement strand
ATGAGAATCACTGGAGAAGGAAGACAGCACACACAGAATTCTGAACTCTCAAGGAGATGAGAATCACTGGAGAAGGAAGATAGCACACAGAATTCGGAAGTCTCAAGGAGATGAGAATCACTGGAGAAGGAAGACAGCACACACAGAATTCTGAACTCTCAAGGAGATGAGAATCACTGGAGAAGGAAGATAGCACACACAGAATTCTGAATTCTCAACGAGATGAGAATCTGTAAGGAGAGTAGTAATAGTAGACACTGTAGTGACCGTTGCCAGACCGAGGTTTTTTCAGGTGCTCAAGGAGGGGGGTTCATATGACGCTGTTGTTCTGTTTTATTACTTACATGTGTGTCTGTGATGAGATGAGATGAGATGAGATGAGCCCTCTTTTTTGCTTTTTTTTTTCCGGAACTTTCCTGCAAGAGCTCATTCAGCACTGACTGAATATTACTTCAGATTTTTGGTTCTGGAGTAGTAGTGGGGGGAGATCAGGCGTGTGATTAGAGAGTCAGCTAATTGATGCAGATCATATCTTGCTGAAGGTTTTATGTCCCCACCCACAACCCCACCTGAACCAGCTTCTTCTTGCAGTTGCTGGGTTGAAGAAGAAGAAGAAGAAGAAGAAGAAGCTAGGCTGTGGGTTTATAAGGTTTTGTGCAAGGGGCTCAGGTGGATAGTTTCGTGATTGCAAGTGCCAAAAGAGGCGACATAAGGAATGAATGGCAGGTCGTGACTCTGAATCTGTTTGTGGTGGTCTAGCAGCAGCAGCAGTAGTGGTGGATTCCGGCGTGCGAAATTGGAGAGCTTCAGAATGGCAGAAGAGACGATGGCAACAGACTGCTCTTTTCTTCGCCTTGTTGTGTTTCTTGGTGAATTTTGTGGCATCTGATTCAGATCCAGGAGAAAGTAAGTGCACCATGTTTCCAGTAAGTGCGCCATACAGTTTTCCTCTCTCTCCCCTTGGGCTACTGGAATTATTAGCCTTTGGCAAACTATCAAACGGACCGGTGGACTGAGAGTCTGCACACAGCAAAAACTGATGAGAGATAAAAATACATGCAAAAATTCCTCGACATAATGTGTTTTTTGTCGCTGTGGATTGATTGATTGATTGATTGCAAAGCAGCTGCGGTCCTGAAAGCATTTCGTGCTGCTCTCTTGGATCCCAATGCCAAACTTAGCAATTGGGTGGGCAGTGATCCCTGTGGAGAACCTTGGGAAGGTGTGTATTGTGGCCTGCAAGATCCCAACAATGGCAGCGTCTCTCTGGTTACAGAACTGTAAGCTTCTTTCCAAGTTCAAAAAACAAAAGCTTCACTTCCCTTCTTCTTGTCCTTCTTCTGTTTTTGTCTCGTCTTCATCTCTTCAATTTCCTGTTCGTCTCAATCTGTTTTCCATCTCTGCACTCTCCTCTTCATCTCAATGTCTTCACCATCTCTTCCATCTCTTCTCAGCAAAAAACATATACAAAGCCCAAAAGCCTAAAATCGTTCTTCATCTCAATCTCTTCTCCATCTCTTCAATCTCTTCTCAGCAAAATGATGCACAAAGCCTAAAACCCCAAAATTCTTCTTCATCTCAATCTCTTATACATCTTTTCAATCTCTTCTTCTTCATCTTTTCTACCAGCAAAAACAATGTACAAAACCCTGAATCCTAAAATTCCTGAACTCAAAAACCTCATGTAATTCTTCTGCAATCAATCTCTCAACATCTCAGAAAGTTTTCTGGATTTTTTGCACAGTTACTATAGTTTTGATTCTTGGACTCACCTGCTTGTTTCTGGAGTTCAATCTTCATCCGGTTTGTCTGGAAGCTTTCTTCCATGCCTCCAAGGATTCTATGATGCAGTGAGTAGGTAGTAGCAGAAATCATAGCCAAAAAAAAAACAAAGAAATTTATGTCCCAAAATCTCAACATTGTTTTGCAACCAATTTTGTTTTCATTTACTTTAATAGATGAAAAAGAATTCCCTTTGTTGATTTTTAGTTTGTGGGTTCTGAAAGAGATTGTGGTTTCAATAATGACAAGAGTCAACAGTTGGAAAAAAATTAGTGTCATAATTGTTTTGGGTTCTTTTCTTATAAATTGTATTCCCCCCCCATTGTTGATTTTAGTTTGTGGTTTTGAAAACGTGATCAATTCAACAAAAATGACAACCCTTTTAAAGCTTGAAGAAAATCCCATATTATTTTCATTGTGCAGACGTCTTTTCCAGTTGGGACTAGCTGGCACATTGGTTCCTGATCTCGGGAATCTTTCTCATCTCGTGATTCTGTGAGTTTCACAATTTCAACAACCATCATCATTACTTGACCCATCAATAGCAAGGAGACAATCATTGCTGAAGAAGGGTGGTGATGAACTCTTTTCTTGTTTGTTGCAGTAGTATATATATTTAGAAACCCGTAGTGGAGGATGATGGGTCATACCTCACATCATGAAGTCATAGTACGTTGTACATGCTATCAAAGAATGAGAGGTTTTTCTGAAGAATGCCTGTTTTGGGTACGTATGCAGGGATGTGATGTTGAACAATTTGAGTGGCAGCATTCCTCCCACACTTGGCAATCTGACAAACCTCTACCTATTGTATGTAACTTTTGGACTTTTCTTGGCTTTTGTTGTATTTGGGTTGTGTAAGCTCCAGTTCATACGGGAATAATTTTTCTGATGTTCCATTGTTTTGTGTTGAGCTTGCAGAGTTGTAAATTCATCAGCTGTGTTTTGAATACCAACTAAGTTGTGCATACCTACCTACTGATACACTTCTACTGATACTCTTTTGGGGGCATTATTATTGTCATGGCAGATTGTTGAATGGAAATAACTTCACAGGATCCCTTCCTTCAGAGTTAGGACAATTGACAAATCTCAACAGATTGCAAATCGATCAGAACAACTTCTCGGGAAGTGTGCCAAGTAGTTTTGGCAATTTGACAAATGTTCAGCACCTGTAAGAAGTCCTCAAATGCCTCCAATAATACTCATTCCTGCAAGCATTTGATGGCTATGGAGAGTTCTCCATAAAAATGTATTCAGAAAATAATTTGGATGGAAAATATTACATCAAACATCTGTACATGTACTCTATTTGTGGGTTTTGTGTTTCCTTCTTGGTGAGCATATCTTCTTTCTACTATCTATGTCTGTCAATTTCCATCCACAATGCAGGTTAGCCTGATTGCTGATCATTTGACACACTTGTTCTGCAGGCACATGAATAACAACTCTCTCACTGGCAGCATCCCAGCTCAACTTGGAAGTCTACCCAAGTTGCTACATTTGTGAGTCACCAAAAACCTGTGCATGTTTTCTGTCCCATTTGTAGCAAGGAAGGACTAAATCCCAAAATGCCTATCACCTCTGTTTTTGTTTTGTTTTCTTTTGTGTTTTCTTTTGTGTTGTGTATATTTTTTCAAAAAATTGTTTTAGTGACAATGCTCCTTCCTTCAATTGTTTTGCAGATTGCTGGATTACAACCAGTTGAGTGGGGAACTGCCAGCAGCACTTGCAAATGCTCCAAGCCTTCAGATTATGTAAGTGGAGTGGACTGACCCAGCTGCCAGGTCTAGTGACACTTAACTTTAGGGTTTAGGGTCCTTACACTAATTTAAGTCCTTGTATTCAGCCTAGTTTTGTAGTTATCAAAAGACCTGCCTTTTACCTTCAACTCACCTCAACCAATGCTTTATCTCCAGACCTTAGTTGTTGTCTTTTAGAATGTCTTATTTTCATGTTCTTTATTATTGTGTGACCTTTTTTTAACAGCAGCAGTTTGTTTGTTTTTTTTTTTGTGTGTTTTTTTTTCCCGTGATCTCTCATGACTGGTGACAATCAATCATACATTTCCTTTCTTGGCAAGTTTTTCAGACAACTCGACAACAATTTCTTCAACAATTTCTTCAACAGCACTGTCTCAATTCCTCCAGACTGGGGGAGGATCTCCACTCTCGTTAAGCTGTAAGTGGTATATTTGCCATTGGGTTCAGACCAAAAGAAGCAAAGAAGTTGTCATCATACTTGTGGTGGTGTTCCTTACAGTTTTTTAAGTTTGGCATGTAAGGGTTGTCTTCTTACAAGGCGCTTTTGCTCCATCATAATTCAGAAATAGGACTGTCAGGGTTACAACCTATGGGGTTCATCCACATGATAGGTAGGGTGAACGGTTATAGATGGAGGGTTTTTTTTCCTAAGTACTTGCAATCTGACAAGTAGCAAACATATCTAAAACAACTGCTGGTTGAAAGTTCTGTGTTGGGTTGAAGTCCGATTTGGGTTCATTTTTGCAGGAGTTTAAAGAAATGCAATTTGAGTGGAAACTTGCCAAATTTCAGCAGCTGGAACAACTTGAAATTCCTGTAAGTCTTCTTTGTGAACATGGTCCCACTGTTACCTTCCTTTTGACTACAGTCTGACAACAATGTGTAATTGGCAAAGGGCAAGGTTCTTGAGGTAACTTATTATCAGTGAAAACCAGTGTTGATCTGGTATCAACTTTTGTACATACCAACCTGGTCCTGGTATTCAGTCCTTTTGAAAACTTTCAGACAGGCCTAGTCCCTGGTATTGGGTCCAAGATTGAGTTTTTGGGGGTGGTATGAGGCATGTATATATCTGATATCAAAACTGGTATAAGACTAGTATGAGCCTGGCATTACTTCACAGTCCTTAGTCCTTACCAGGCTTGCCACTGGTACAACACTGGTATTGCCTCAGGTCATACCAGTCTGCTCTGATCTTCAATGCCAAGGATCTTTAGAGCTTAATACAAGACTTGGTTTGGTAAGAATTTATGTCTCCACAAAAGCTTCGGAGTGACTCTCCCACAGTTTTTAAGCTTGGGAATTTGCAGGGACTTGAGCTACAACAGCTTCACAGGAGACCTTCCAAATTCTTCATATCCTCTTAATCTCACAGTGATGTGCGTATTACATCTGCACCTTGTTTCTTTGCACACATTTCTGTTGGGTGTTTATTCAGAAAGATTTGACCATAAGTACTTTTTTTTTTTTAAAGATCAATCAAAGCACTGACATTGTCATGTTTGAGCATTTTACCTCAGACTTTTTATGAGTTTGTTGTTATTGTTGATATGAGTTATTAGAACTGCATTGCTGATGGCTGGTGGTGCACATGTCAGTGATCTTTCTCATAATGCATTGGTTGGCCCATTTCCTGGAGGGCTTGGCTCCCTACAAAATTTGCAAGCTCTGTGAGTTTTCTCTCCTGCTTGCACATCTTCTTGACAAGTCAATTCCATGTGATCACCACGCATGTTAATAAATTGTGCCAAGTATCTATTATTATTTCTGGGGTTCAACACCGCTGTTGCAATTTCCAATTGAGACTTTTGCAGAATATAACAAAAGTCATGTGCTTGAATGGTGCCAGGGTTCTGGAAGACAACAATATAACTGGCTATCTTCCATTGGATCTTGGAACTGGACAAAATTATCAAACCAGCCCACAGACTGTCTTGTGAGCTTTTTTCCTGATGTCTCCAAAGAATGGATTCACACCATGATTCTTGAACATCACTGAACATGCACCTGAAACTTAACACAACAAAATCTGATTTGGGTCACAATTGAAGTTGTGTATCTCCAGAGTTTAGCAGGGAGGAATGGTGGTTTAGGGTTTAGGGTTTTAAAAACACTAAACCCTAAACCCAAACAGGTACTTAATGTCAAAACAATATGAAGAGATATCTAACCTGCAACTGGGTACTTTGAGTCAGTAGCAGCTTTGACAATTTTTGCAGAGTTGTAAAGGATTGAATTCACCTTAGAACTATGGAAGCAATTTTTTTCATCCACAATGATGGAACTGATCCATTTGAGCCACAAAGTCCAAATTTTTTTTCCCCGGTCCCTCTCTTTTTGTCAATTGAGTTTTCAAGCATTGAATTTGAGTTTTTTGGAAGTTGATTGTGGGATCATGGCATATTTTCTGCAGAGATCTACAGAACAACTCCCTCAGTATAAACCAGAGCTTTGTGAATCTGATCAGCCACACAAATACCAAGCTCTGGTAAGACTTACTCTCTGAACTGAGACTTTTTTTAATCCTGGAAAATGTGAGTTGTGAACCCATTTGAATGCTCTGGGGTGCTTTATTGTTGGTCTAGTTGTTTGGTCAGTAAATAGTACAAATATGTGTCTCTTGCCAAAAATTTTAACCCCATAACCTTGAACTGTGGAGCTTTCACAAACAACACCTTTCCTTTATGGCTTTGCATGAATGAAGTCCCATGTTTACAGGTTTACTCTGTTTTGTTTTGTTTTTTTGTCTACCAGGATGTATGGAAATGCGCAAGTATGTGGGGGTTCAAGTGCATCTACTAATCCCATTTGTCAGCCTCAAGAATACAGTAGCTTGATAGAAGATGATATAACGAATGTAACAGCTGCAGACTCTAGTAACTGTTCATGCACATCTCCGGATGTGCCAGGCCCTTTCCTTGGGAGCAACTCAGCTTGCAACTGTGTGCAACCCATTGTTGTTGGCTTCCAGCTGAAGAGTCCTTCATTCCTGTTCTTTGATGCATTTTCCGAAACCTTTCTGAGCTGGTTAACAGCTGGTCTAAACCTGAGTTTGAGTCAGGTGAGCATCCATGATGCTCAATGGGTAGGTCCCAGGCTCCAAATGACACTTCTGCTGCTACCTGAAGATGGGGTGTTTAATGTAACTGAATTCGACAATTTGTATGCAATCTTTTCACAATGGAAGATTGTTGACAATCCTGTGCTGGGACCATATGAGCTGCTTTCTTTCTACCCACGCACTCCTCCAGGTTAGTCTTTCTCCACCAATGGCCCCATAATGCAATAGCTAAGAAATGGAACAAAAGGAGGCAAGAAAGAAACAAGTGTGGTGGCAAAATCCGTTTTTGTTTCTTATATGCAAAAATGCTCTAGTTGTTTTTGGTATTGACAGAGAGATCATTGTTGGGTCTTGTAGGCAATACGTCACCAGCAAGAAAAGGGCTTTCAGCAGGTGCAATAGCAGGCATTGTACTAAGTGTGGCTTTAGTGACTGCCATTTTGGTCTGGCTGCTTATGTTCCAATTTTTTCGTCATCATGGCACACCAATCATCACATCTAGCCGCATACCCTGTAATATACCTATATGCTCCACACTTTTGTGAATTCCTTCCCAGGTTCTTCAGGATGTGAAATGCTAACTAATTTCACTACGCTTCACCTAACAAGAAAATTTACTGATTGCTATATTTTGGTTGGAATTTTTTTGTTTTTTATCATGGTGCAGTGAAAGGAAATGCAATAGAAAATGCAGCTCTCAAAGTGGCTGGGGTGAAGGCCTTCACATTTGAAGAGCTAGCAGATATCACTGATCAGTTTGATGCAAAACATGTACTCGGGCAAGGAGGCTATGGGAAGGTGTATCGGGGGAAACTAAGAGATGGGCAGCTAGTGGCCATCAAGGTTGGGTCTCCTATGCCTATCCTTCTTGCACCCTTTGCTGCTGTCTAACCCAAGATTTACCATACACTGTTGTCTCTGCATATTGTCCAGTTTTTTCCTTTCAAGCCTCTCTGCTCACCACCACCTCTGATGGGTTTTCTAATATGCTTGCTTCTTCATAGCGTGCTGAGGTTGGATCACTTCAAGGAGCCCATGAGTTCTATACAGAGATTGAGCTTTTGTCCCGGGTGCATCATAAGAATCTGGTGAAGCTTGTCGGTTACTGCTTACTGGTTGATGAAAGCGAGCAGGTTTGATCAAAACTATTTTTACCAGGACCCTTTATCACTCTGAGTAATACATATGCTCTTCAACTCAAATGGGTCCTCCTCAATTCCTATCAATCCTTTCTATTGTATTTTTTGTATCCTTTGGCATACCAGGGGCCCTAACTGTCTGATCCCAGTTCTTCTTGTGCTACAGATGTTGGTATATGAGTTCATGCCAGGTGGTACATTGCGGGATCATCTGAACGGTAGGTATGATTTCTTTTTGTGAAGAGTGAGAGAGTAGTTTTGGACACTAGACTACTCAATTCAAATGCTGACAAGTTGAGCATCCATTTGAGGTTGTACAGACAGCTTGAAAGCCCAAAAAAAAAGTTTAAATGTGACATCTTTTTTCCTCTTTACATTCTGATGAACTGCAGCATCACGAAAAGAACCATTGGACTTTGCGACACGACTAGGCATTGCATTGGGATCTGCAAAAGGCATTTTGTATCTCCATACGGAAGCCAACCCACCCATTTTCCATCGTGACATCAAAGCTTCCAATATCTTGTTAGACGATGATAAGACAGCTAAAGTTGCAGACTTTGGTTTGTCAAAACTGGCACCTGTACCTGACCTTCAGGGATCTATTCCAGACCACATCTCCACTGTTGTGAAAGGCACTCCTGTAAGTATGTACATGAGTTGGTTAGTCAATTGAATGTTTGTGGCCATTGTTTCTGCAAGTGACATTTTCCAATCTTCCAAAATTGTTTTCTTTTCCTACACAGAGCTTTGAAGTTAGATTTTCACTAAAGTGTTTTCTTCCTATATAAGCTATGTTGATAGTGAAGTGATTTGAAATGGACAATTTTGTGGGGATTTTTGGACACAGGGGTATATCGATCCTGAGTACTTTTTGACTCACAAGCTGACAGATAAGAGTGATGTTTATTCCTTTGGTGTCGTGTTGCTTGAGCTCTTCAGTGGTCAGCACCCAATTGCTCATGGCAAGAACATTGTGAGAGAGGTATGTAACATAAGAGAGAGAGAGAGAGAGAGAGAGAGGTCATTGCCTTCTTTTTCTGTTTGTTGATAGATTGTGTTGCATCATCAGGCTGACACACTATCACCCTCTCATACTTTCTTTGGATATTTTTGCCACAAGCAATTCACAAGAATGTCAATAAGCAACTTCATTTATGGTGGAGGTTTCACACCTCGGGTTGTAAAGATGGGTGATGACACACTTTTGTGTATGTATGTTGTGCAGGTCATTGCAGCAGACAATGCAGGAAAGGTTCTGTCTTTTGTGGATCCTCGGATGGGGAGTTATAATGGTGATGCACTTCAGGCTTTATTTCGATTGGGTATGGCATGCTGTAGGGATCGTACTGATGACCGTCCCAGTATGGTTGATGTGGTGCGAGAGCTAGAGAATATTTGGCGTTCTTCACCTTACTCCATGCCACGCACTAGTTCTGTGAGCTTCACTTACAGCCCTTCCACCTCTGACAGTGCACCCTACACAGGCCAAGATGCATCATCAATGACATCACTGGATATTGAGAAAAGTAACGTTACAGAGCTCCTGAGCCATACTGTTGCGTTGGTGCGACCAAGGTGAAAAGCGCTAAGATGACACAACCAGTGAAATTCCAAGGTGAAAAAGTTGGATCACAGTTCAAGTGAGTAAGTCATCATCACAGTTCGCACTTAAATATATCATCACACGGTGCTTGGAGTTTCTGGTCTGCAGGCTTGTTTTGGAGAAAGCCCCATACACATGAAAATACCCAAGATGTGGCTTGTAATCTCCAGCTGCAGTTGCCAATTTGCAGCAACTTAAGGAGAAGCTCAGAGTTTGATTCTCCACAATTTGCATGCCATGTTTCTCTGGGGAGTTCCACATGTGTAGACATGGAAAAAGTGTTGCACAAGTTTGTCGGGCTTGTGAGGAGGAGGAGGAGGAGGAGGAGGAGGAGGAAGAGGAGGAGGAGCACCATGACTGAAAGCTTGTGTTCTGTATAATAGACCAGACAATTGCACAACCCCATTCGATTTGAACGTGTTTCCCTTCCCTTCCTCATTTATCACCAAAACCCCAGTTTTGTACCTAGCTTTTGTACTTTCATTCCTAGCACCAGATTAGATTATCGTCTACAAAATATTTGCATCTACAAGAACACTTTTTGTACCAACTGCCAAAAACACTGGACCTCACTTGTATTTCCTCTAGATAGAATTACCTCCAAAGAGTTGCCAGGGATGTGAATGGATTGAAGTTATGTGCTGATCGACCTCATGGGTGTGTTTGTTAAGCTAAGCACCTTTGTATGTTCAATTGTGGAAATTATTCAAATCTCATCTTCCATTTGAAATGGGTACCCACTAAACCCTAAACCCTAAACCCCTACAACCTTTGCATGAAGAGATATGGTGGTGCTGGGCAAAAACATCATCATGAATGAAAACATATGTGTCTAGATCACTAGGTGTAGGAGGGGAAGGGTCCTTAAGCCTACTTCTTATGAGTGGGAGGAGGGACCTTACATAGGGCCGGCCTTATGCCTAGTTATAGCATTGTCCTCATCTGCTGAAAGGATGGATGAACACAGAGTGCACTTCCCCTACTCATTGAGAGCCAGAGTAACCAGCACCCACCAGGCATACCATCATCCAGGATGGATGACAGTATGTAGACAGGGAACACTTTTTCGTTGGAGGGATGGAAACTGAACCCGTGACAATGGGTGGTGACCCGGCAAGGGGTGACCCTCTGCCCTTATCCAGAGCACAAAGGAAGGAAGGAAGGAAGGAAGGCGACGGCGAGAGACGAAGAGCTCTTGAGAAGAGATACACAGCAGCAGTTGCAGCGATGGCTTCCGCTCTTTGCACTTTCTCACTACCCTCTTCTTCTCTCTCTTGCTCCAATCAGGCCGGAGTCTCGAGCTTCAGTTCGCGGTGCAGTGACGTTTTAGGAGATGGGTCAAGGCCCTTTCACCAGTTAGGATGCCAGACCGAGCTTGCAGATTCCACTGCGGGCATTGTCGCTCAACCCCGTGCAAGTAAGTCTCCCCATTCTTCTCCTTTCTTCTTCTTCTTCTTCCCCCTTCTCCCTTCCTGTGAAAGGTACATACCATGTGTCTCTCCTGTCGTGCCCAAAGGAATTAGGGTTTGGCATGCATTTGCCTTGAGGTTTGTGAGCTTTTTTGTGTTGGAGCTGATGTGTGGGTGTGAGGTTTTGGGGGGTTGTGGACAAAAACCAAAACAGGTAGGGTGTGTGATCTGACTGGGAAGAAGGCGAACAATGGCTACAAGGTGTCATTCTCCAACCATCGGACCAAGACGCTGCAGGGTGCCAACTTACAGTACAAGCGGCTGTGGTGGGAAGAAGGCAAGCGCTTCGTGAAGCTGCGCTTGAGCACCAAGGCATTGAAGACAGTGGAGAAGAAAGGTTTGCAAGTTATGGCCGATGAAGCAGGCATCAATTTAGCTGATTTTTGAACACCGGACTTTATAGTAGGTTCTTCAGGCTTCCTACTTAGGGAAACACCCCTCTCTCTAAACTCTGTCTGATTTTTTTTCTTCCATAAGATAGGATACACAATGTAACCATGAATGGCTGTGAGGTTCTGTCACAGCACGTGAGAACAAACCCACTCCTATGATCGTCAAAGAATCTCTACACAGACCAACCAGTGTCTTGTCCTTTTGATCTCTCTCACTAATGGAAAACCCACTCTTAAGAAGTCCTTGACTTTTATTCTGTGTTTTCCAACATAGAATTGCTTTTTCTTCTTTGTTTTCCAACATAAAATTTCTCAAGATCTTCATTTTTCTTCTTTGTTTTCCAACAGAGTTTCCAACCCAAAATTATTATGTCCTTCATTTATTTTATTTGTCTTCCAACCCAAAACCATTCAGTCCTTCATTTTTCTTCTTTATTTCCCAACATGAAATTCTCAAGCCCTTCTGTTTTCTTTTTTGTTTTCCAACCCCAAATGATCAAGTCCTGCAGTTTTCTTTCTTTGTTTTCCAACACAAACTACTGAAGTTCATAATTCTTCTTTGTTTTTCAACTCAAAACTTCAGAGTCCTTCATTTTTGTTTTTTGTTTTCCAACACAAAAATCAATGAGCATCATATTACTGGCTCCATCCCATCTGTGGGATTTTCAATTTTTGCCCTTACAAATAATGGAAGTCAAATTTGCAATGGTTAGTTGTATTGTTCCAACTTCAATTGAAAGTCAAATATTTATTTCTGAGGGCTGAAAATGTTCAGACTCATAAAAGTTTCTAACCTTTTTAGTTTACTGGATGCAACACTTTGTAATATCAAATATTTCAAATGTTTCACATCTTTTGCCTTTTGCAGCAATGGACCCTAACAGTTGACACCGCTCCTTGCTTTTGTGTTTTGCAACAACTCTAAGTCATGGATGGTAGGCATTTTTGCTCCTTGTTAGGCAAATTCTAATCTTGTTAGAGTTTTTGTTGTTTTGTATTGCCCTGGATTTTGCTACTTGCAAATTCTTTTTGTTGCAAGGAATGTTGAATTCTTCCTCTTTCTGATATTTTGACAACCAACCTAGCCTCAGATCCTAGCTAGAAGAGTTTTGTGTTTTTCAGCATCATCAGCATCCAAATCATAGCTTGAAGAGTTTTGTGCTCAATAATATCATCAACCCCCGATCAACTTGAAGAGTTTTGTGTTCAACAATATCATTAGCTCCCCAGATCAACTAGAAGAGTTTTGTGTTCACCAAGATCATCAGCACCCCAAATCAGCTTGAAGAGTTTTCAACAATAGCATCAGGCTTCATATAAACCCTATATTAGGTTTAGAGCATCTTGAATTTATTTTTTTTTGTGTCAGCAACATCATTAGCTGCAAATGAGGCTTAGAAGTTAGAATAGCTTGAAGAGTTTTGTTAAAGATTAGCCTTGAAATAGGCTTAGATCAAGCTTAGAGCTGCTTGAGAAGGTTTTGTTATTTATTGTACATCAACTTCAAATTAGGCTTTGATTCGGCTTACAATTGCTAGAAGAGTTTTTGTTGTTGCACATCAACTTTGAATTAGGTTTAAGATTGGAGATTAGTCTTAGGAATTCTTTAAAAACACTTCATCCAATTGAAAAACCACAAATGAGTCACTTGTGCTATGATTGTGGGTATTGATAATACGAACTTTTTATGTACTTAACTCGATGTAACACAATGTTGTTACAATGTTGACATCGCTATTAACATTGCTATGCAACGTTGTTGTTCAACACAAGTGTGAAGTTGTGAATGTTGTTGATACTGCACAAGAGCACAACACTACATATAATAAATACACATATGGCAAAATACACAAGAATACACCACAATGCTATGAATGTTCAAGATGACAAATAAGAAGAAGGAACTAAGTGCCAAACAAACAATTGGTAGTATACATGTAGTTGAAAAGTGATGACTTATCACCATTGATAATGCCAAGAATCTATGAAATTTGAAGATTTGTCATAATACATTATACATTTATCAACATTCACTACTACAAAAAAAATAATGTGAAAATTATTGTGCCATGTGCTCTTGCCACATCTAGTAAGTCATCACCATTGATGGCGATCGGAATCTATGAAATTTGAAGATTTGTAATAACATTTTATTATTTATCATCATTGATATAAACCGCTTTCAAAAAAAAATTCTTTTCAAGGTGGGTATCACAAGTATAATGATATTCCTAAACAATTGAAATGTTATGGTCCTTAACCAAATGTTGAACTATTTCTTTCTACAACCTTCCTAACTTCTAGTAATGACACACCCGTCAAAGTTTGCCATAATCTTGTTCTAGATTGTGTAGTTTTGTGCATATATATGCACATTATCCCCACCTTTATTGAAAAAATGATCTTAATGAATGTGTTTGTGTTAAAATAACTCATTGAATGTGTAATTGTCGTTTAATGTTGTATATTTTTAAGTGGTAAGCCAAATTAATGTTGAAAATATTTAATGCGCATACGCAACAATGTTCTTGTATTATGAGAACATTTAGATAAATTTGAAAACAAACTAATGAGTATAAAATATTTAGAATGATATTGAAAGGATTTCTAAAAATTCTTTAATCAATTTGAATATGACATATTTATAAGAATTTTTAAAAGCATATTTCTACATAATAATATAATGCAATAACGTTTTGGGTCATAAGATTTCAATGTTGACTTATAAATCATGATTATAATAATATTCTTCTTGAATAATCAATTCAATTTTGTCACATCATTGTGGTTATAATTAACCCATAATTACTTGGGTTTAAAAACAAAAAGGAGTTGGTATTGGCTTGTTTTAACATGGATTCGCTTGATTGTTACCTCATAAACTTCTCCAAGTACGTGTATTTTGTTTTCTCCTATAAATGGTATTAGTTTAAACAATATAATGACAATACTACATTCCTTACATCTAATATTTTTTTGTTGAAAACATAACATCATTCCAAAAACTAGCTTCACCTTTCAAATTCATTTTATTAATATTTTTTAAATAGTCATGTAATCTTGTGTGATGTTCTTGAAGCAATACTACTTCTAGTTGGATGTGTTATTTTCATAAAAGAGTTTCAAAATGACATCATCATATGATCCTTGGAACACCTTGGCCAAGGTTTTTAATGTCTAAAGAAGTAATCATTAAAACTTATTTCATCATCAAATAATTATCGTTGTTTTGCTTTAAGTTCACTAAGATGATCAAGTTCCTTTTCCTTTGCTTGAACTTCAAACATATTTTTTCTCCATTTAATGGTTAGTTTTGGGGGGGGAAAATAAATATATCCTTGTTATAACATCTTTGCCTACCATAAGATATAATAGTCTTGCTTGATTTTGAACCATCAACTACTTAATAGCCTACCTATTTTTACTCTTCCCACCATCACCATCTCCAATTCTAGGAAAATTGGAAACGATCCAAACATGTTTGACTCTTATAAAAGCAAATCCTTTTTTTCACTAGGATGATTGTTAACCGCACACCTTGCCATGATCTTCAAGCCATGTGGAGGAACCAATAATCATCATCCCAAGTCCTCAAAGGGTTGTTTTTAACTATTATCATTGATGATAATTCAATTATAATGAGGTTTCATTCACTAACGTTTTTCAATCAAATCCCATTACATTGTTCCTTTGTTGATAAACACTTGTGCCATTGTGACATATTTTCTTTCCTATCCCTATATTGATTTGAAGACATGCTAGAACTAACTTGTTCCAAAAGCTAATGATTTGAGATGAAGATGCAATGAGTATACAAGCACACCCAAAAATAGTAAGGTTAGCATTAAATAAAGAGCACAAAGGCAAACAATTTACACCCATGCATTTACATCAAGAAACATCATTACACAATTGATAGTGTTGTGTGTTTTTTTTTTGTTTTGTGTTGAATGTTTTAATTCAATTACAATACATCCAAAACAACCTTTCGTAAATGTTCAAATGTATGTAGAGCAATGACAAGTTTCCATAAACATCCTTGGCTTAATAATGTTTATATATATAATACCAATTGGAGAAGAGAAAGAGATGTGTATGGATGGCTACAACTTTACTCAAAAGTGATTGGTATAATAGTTTAAAATTAGTTAGCAACTACAAATTATTTTGCATATTTTTTGCATATGTGCAATACAACTCTTTTAAGGAGGTGAAAATCTTAATCAAATGTGAATTGGTATACTACAATGTCCAAATTCTTGACAAATTAGAAAATGTACAAATGAGTGATAACACAATAGAATAAATCCAAAACAACAATGAAATGTCTTTTATCTGAATAAAAATGACAATTGAACTTAGTATCTAAATACAAACCATTAGATGTCCCATTAAATTTTTTTGGGTTCATGTACAAGTTTAAACCACCCTACTCTAAACCTTTATGAATGCATCTTTATTAAAAAAATAATTTTAGAAAAAAATAATTTAGATACCTAAATGGATTTTCAAAATTTTGCAAAAATCTTTAGCTTCTAAATACAAATTCACATAAAAATGAAACTTTTAGAATTCAATTTTTTACCTTAATGTTATAAACCCTTAAAAAGTGTCATGTCCCAAAACTTTGAGTACATTTTCAATTTTCATTTTTAAGTAATAAGTGTAGAACAATTATTTTAAATATTGTTATGTTGTATGATCTTGTCTATATTGTAAAGTCCAATTTGATTTGATATTGATGATATCTAGTGCATTTGTTTCAAAGCTAGAAGGATTAAAACTCATGTTTCATTTACATAAATCATATTTGTCATAATGCATCTAGGTTTTACACAATAGTATTAGACTTGTCCAAAAATAAATAAATAATCTACCATTAATGTCCATAAAAGTCCATTATAGTATGGAATATGTGAAAAATATAATTTTTTTTACAAATGGAGAATATGAACATTTTGAGAGTTGTGCGAGTAATTCACAAATTCTTTGATGTATAACAATATTTTGTAAATTCTTGGATATTTTAAATATTCTTGTTTCATCAAAACTTTTTTTATTAAAAAAAAAGCCTCAACTTTAATTTCACTTAAAAAAACTCACACATGAAGATTGAATCAATGCTAAAATAATCCACACATCCATCAGATAATTAAGTAATTTTAAAATTTTCATTTCGACTGTATATGACCTTTCCAATAGTAGCAAGAGCATGCCCCTATTTCTCCTAATTTTTAAAGCTTTGATTTTATTGAATTTTCAATGACAAAGTTGTTCAATATTCAATGATTTGTGCATTGGAGGTTTAAACTATAAATGTTATGAAACAACTTAATGCACATCTCCTACATGACAAAACAAAACAAAACAAAATATGGGAAAATAAAACAAACAAACTATCGTCCTTTAATAATAGGATGGTAACCATGGAATTTTACTAATAAGACATTAGCTTTAATAGTCTAAAATATATCATATTAATTTTTTTTTTAAATAGCCATATTTGTTAGGAATTTTTGTTATTACTTGAATTGATGAAGACATAATTTTGATTTAGGGGACTACCAATATGGGTTAGTGAAACCCTTGTGTTATCAACCCAAGTGCAATCTTCTTCAAGGTCCTTCATTCATAAACTTTAGTGATTATGAAGAAAGGGGATTTTTGGGCTTGTGTGAACTACAAGGCATTGAACTAGGTAACCAACAAAGTTTTTTTTTAATAAATTATTTTTTATTTGTTATTTTTATAATTTATAAATTTAAAGTTTTTTTTTGATGTAATTGAAAATAAGATTATGCATTTTTTTAAAGCAAAAATGGCTTGCTACCATTGAATGAAAAATAAATCTAAAACTAGTTGGAATACCATGTTCCGGAGATCTTCACACACACACACACAAAAGTTTCATAAATTTTTCAATTTTCCAAAGAGCACCAACAAATTAATTTCTGGTGAGTGTTAATTAATTTTTAACTTAATTGAAAATCACCCATTTATAATTTGGTAGCAAAAAATATAAATTAATTTAAAAATATTATTCCCCTATACTGTCATCATCCATTGGCCAATAATAATTTTTTTACCGTGGGGTAAATATTTTATTCCACTAAGGTAAATACACCTAGGTTAAATGGTGGTCCCCTCATCCAGATTACACCAATGACTCAAATACCAACACGCATCTCACATCTGCACCGTCAAACAAATTAGCCACCGAATCCAATCCGTCCATTAGTAGCAGCGGTGGGTTTCGGCGCGCAGTACGTTCCCATTGGAATTAATTTGTTCTTTTTGAAATTAGAAAAAAAAAAAAAAAAAAAAAAAAAAATAAAAAAAAAAAAAAAAAAATAAAAAAAAAAAAAAAAAAAATTTTTAAACTTTATTTAATTTTTTTTTATTTTTTTTT
>Ga0116227_10009491_pt1 | contig 17622 bp, 8 predicted proteins | sample S1TSphgellanicum_FD_89693 | JGI IMG/M metagenome (GOLD analysis project Ga0116227, IMG submission 89693) | Host-associated microbial communities from peat moss isolated from Minnesota, USA - S1T2_Fb - Sphagnum magellanicum MG | ecosystem: Host-associated > Plants > Peat moss > Unclassified... | reverse complement strand
GGGGAAGCTCAACGGGTGCATTATGCACTAGGTTCACACTAGTTTGCATAAAAACTACAATGCATGTTTTATATAATGATGGACATGTTAATATTGATCATTTGAATTACTAGGTACATTAGAATAAGGTGCAAGAATGTGGTTTGTAGTACAACCATTATAGGTGAAAATTAATTGATTGGTTGGGTTATAACGACCTTGGACAATTGATTGGTTATCACATAGTTGTACCCATGGTGCACTTGTGGCAAGTTCACCTTAAAAGGCCATTTCATGGATGAGTCCATCCTTATTATGCTCACTTTCTTGGGCTTCTTAATCATCTTTTTCCTTTGTTTTTTTGAAGTTAATTCTTAGACTCCATTCTTGAATTTTGTTCCTAGGCCACATTTTTATTCTATAGGCCCTTGGTACAATAAAATGGCCAATCCCCCATTGATTTGCTTACCTTAAAATAATTAAAATTTTATTTATACTATTATTTAAGTGTGATATTAAAAAATTACCAAAACATATCATTTAAAAATATTTTAAGTCTTTTTAAAAGTCATATAAATAATGAAAATCATTGTTTATAATTTTAGGAGTGCTTTTGGGTATTTTACATTCACTAAATTCATTTCAAACTTTTCACATGTTCCCATAATGTATTAAAAACATTGTTGTATAAAGTATACCAAACATTTTAAATATGAACTTGACTTATTGTTTTAAAACATGTAAAATTAACCATTTAATTACACTTTCAATGGGTTCTTTTACTCTATTCACATTCTACATGCTTATTCTATACCATCTTTTTTTTTGGTTATGCAAAGTGATTGAAAGATGCATGTACCCAACTTCAACACACTTGACAAGCATGTCACAAGTGGGATTTTGATTTATTGATTTTAATTCTTGTTTGAATGCCCTAGGTAATTTTTAAAGCTATGTCCTTTGCACCTTCTCTTTCATGAGTTGAAAATTTTAAAAATGAATACAAGCAATTAGAAGCCCCAAATTTATAAGATCTTGCATAGGAAAGTCATAATGAACAAATGATTTTTATATGTATTAGCAACAAAAAAAGATAGATCTCACATAAATGTTTTTCCATGACAAAATATGTTAACATGGTGCCACAAGATTCTTGGTCAATATTGAAATCACAAAAACATGTATTTAATTTTAAAAATGTTGTTTGTTTGTTTGTGCCATTCATAACTACCTACTCCAAGCCTAACTAATTAATACCTACCCACCAATTGGACATGAAAATGTACATTTTACATGCCTTTCCATGTTCATAATATTTATGTTATGAAATCTTTGAATTGTGTTTGTGTTTTTTATGCAAGAATTGAACCACTAATTCAATAATAAATTGAAACAATAGCAATTCAATACAATCATGAAATTTGAAATTGAAACAAGTCAATATGGTGCTGGGAGATAATAAAACATCCAAAAAAAATTGGGTATAAACTTGATCAAACATTTGGAATCATCATGCATGCACATGATGTTGTTTTCCATGTGAATCACAAGCATCTCAACTAATGTTTGATAAGAATAATGTTGACATATGGGTGCAAACACAGTTAAAAGGGCTAGAGGCATCAAGATAAAGTTAATTTTTTCAAGAACTACATGTGACTTGTGGATTCATGTGTTGGTTTATAATTGTAAATTATATATTTTTCATACCTAATTTATCACGATGTGTTAGATATATATATATTTTTTTAATTACATATTGATCCTATATAATGTATGTTATGCATCCATGCTCTTTATCACATAGAAATGAATAACTTTTGTTAAATTGACACCCTCAAAATTCATAAATTTTAGGGCCAAAGGAATGTTTGAATCAAATGTGTTAAAATGTGTTGTGATTTTTTTTTCCACCAATTTCAATTTCTTTGGTTATTTCAATCATCAATGCACAAAAGGACTTTTGATTTGCATCTAGCCTTGAGCATTGAAACTTTGCAAGTAAGGAAGTGTATTCCAAAATAAAAATTAACAATTTAAATTATTGTGACCCCTTTATGATTTTTCAAAGATAAAAATATATAATTTTTAATAGTGTCCATTAGTTTAGGTGACTCCTTTGAGTATGCTTTCATTCACAAATTAGTTATTCATTGGTCATATGAATGAAATTTCAATTTGATTTATTTACAACTTGTCACAAATGAACTTGCATCATTTCAATAATTACATTGATAGAAAAAAAGATTACATTTGACAATCAAAATATTTAATTAATACCCTAATCCAATTTATTGAAGGAAAATATGGGTTTGTTCAGTTGAATCACATAAAGAAAATGAAAATAATGATTTTGAATATCAATCATGGTTGCACAATATTGTACACCAAGATTGATTTTATGCTTATCATAACTTAACGTGTATTTCATAAGGTGGAGAATGAGAAAATATATTCCAAAAGGATTAATTAAAAATATAAAATATAGATCTTATGAGTGCACCATTTGTTTTCCAACATTTGATCAATCATGTAGTTCAATAGTACTTGGATTAATTCATGGTTTGTTACATCAATGAGATCCTCAATGTTCAAGACTTTGAAAGGACATAAACATTATGTACCAAAGTTTTTTTATAGAAAAGTTTAAAAAGTTGAACATTACATGAGACATAAGTAACATGTGAATTTCATAAATGTGAAATGAAATTCCTTGGGTACATCATTTTGATCATGACATTTGTATGCACCCTCATCAAATTCAAAATATTGTGAATTCAGCTACCACATCACCATGTCCTCAACTGATTTTTCCTTTCAAAACCTGGTTTTTTGGGAATTTATTTGAATTTTCAGTGGCAGAAATCATTTAAACATCTATATCTGTCACATTCTGAATCCAAATCTTACCAAATAAATTCCATTCAATCCTGCTCATCAAGATCTTTCCAACAACACAAAAGGCACATTCCAATTCCTCCAAAATTTTCAGCTACAATTTAATTTAATTTTCAATGAAAAAATCATTCAATATTCAAGAACTTTTGCATTGCAAGTCCGAACGGCATGGAACCAAGCTGATGCACCCCTCCTCCTTGAGAGCTTTCCAATGAGACCAAGAATGCAATCTGAAGCATCCCAATTCAGCAGATCTCATAAGTATAAACAAAACAAAACAAACAAACTACTTTCATAGATGGTGTTAAATGTTTTGTTAAGTTTTTTTAACACTTATTGACTTTTGCATTTGATTTAGGTGTGAATGATAAAAGAAAGGTGAACATGAATTGCGTAGATGGAAAGCCTCTGACACTAATGTGACCCTTAGGTGACAAAAGAGGTTGAGAGCATCAAGAAAATGAGTAGGAGAAAGGGGAACATGTGAAAGCCAAATAATGTTATCCATCCTTGAACTATTCAATTTAGATTGTATCATGTGGGTAGCTCTTGAGAATAGAACAATGTCATTTTCATTGTGTTGTAAAACTTTACATATATTTGATAGTCATTGATGTTGATACCTGGTTTCAATGGTGGATCTTGACCTTTAATTGTAAGGGCATTGGTTGATATCTTAACAAAGTTCAAACAAGGTGTGTGTGACACTATGGCCTTGCCATTTAAAATTAAAACATATCTAAGGGCAAAAGAAGAATTATGGAAACTCAAACATTTCACCATGCAAAAATATAATCTTCAAAAAATCCTTTAAAAAAAAAACCAAAATCCTTCAACGTATTAGAACTCTATAACTAATCTCAGGTTTCAACACAAGCCAAAATATCATCTTTCAAAAATCCTCATGTAAAAATAGACCTATTACCTAAGGGCCAAAATCCTTTAAGCTACCATACTCTATAATGAATCTAAACACGATATCCTTGCCTATCAAGGCAATGCCAACAAAATCTGATAGCACATGAAGGTGGAGCTTGGCTAGCATTTGGATTTGAAGATACATTGTTAATCACCAAGGTCAATGTCCAAGGGAGGGAAGGCAAGGATGAGCGGTGCACTATTTTCATTGGTTTCAATTGACGGTGGGGTTTGACTTGTCCTACTTACATCTTCCAAGTTCCTTGCTCCCTTCTAGATCTCTAATCACTTGTGCCTAAAACATGTATGGTGATTGGTCTATTTACCATAGTAGGAAAAGATAATATAAATGCCTCTAATGTAAATAAACTTCCCAATCACATCTAATAATCTACCATACCTACTAGTAATGTTTGGCATGAAACGTTTAACCAAAAAATAGAGAAAATTTTACTGATATTTGTCAAAATTGTTAAAAATTGAAAAGCATTGAGTTCCTAATACAATGCACAACAAATGATGAATCTTGCATATTTATTCCTCAATTGTTGAAATTATTATTATTAAAAAAAATGCCAAACCTTGGTTTTAAAAATAAATAAACATTTGGCAAAGAAGTGCCCAACATCAGTTGTAGCTACTGTATTTATTGTTGGTAGTTGAATTATGAACTTTTATTATTGACATTTGACAGATGAGATTTGGCACTTAGCAGCCTTTACTTCACTTATATGCTGTGTTTTGCCATTCACACTTCCTGGTTGTTGTTGTAATGGCTTTCTTGTCATGAAGTCTGTCAGGGCAGGGCAGGGAAGGGAAGGGAAGGGAAGGACTCCTGCTGATACATCCAGGTTCCTGACAAAGGTAAAGACAAGTTTGAAAAAGGACTACAGAACATGACAATTCAGTCTCAAAAGCTTTGTACCTTCACTTTAAATCACTTTCATGAAAATGTTCACTTGTCATTACGAAGTGAAACCCCCAGTTTTTGGCATGAGAATGAGCCACTTTCCAATCGGTATTATTTGAATTCCAAGGCCTTATGCTGTGCAGCAGAGGAGGCCACGTTGTATACTTTTTTACATGGGAGTAGTAGGTGTAAAAGATAACTTATTTACAGCTTTTGTTGTTGTTGTGTGGTGTTGTTTAGAACTTTTTGAAAACCCATTTTGCATACTTTTTTACGTGGGGGATAGTAAGTGTAGAAGTTAACTTGCATGTAGCTTTTGTTGTTGTTCTGTGGTGCTTTTTAGAACCTTTTCTCTAAACCAATTTTTTGGACAGACAGTCGGCAATCCTTTTTCTCTTTATCTTTATATAGTACATGGATTTGGCCATTCGGAGGGTGTTCTTTTTTTGTCTACTTATCTGCGGAATTTGGGCCAATAGTATCCTAGAATATGGGAAAAGTTTTGTGCTACCAACCGTTCAAGACTCAAGTGGGCTAAAAATCTGGGGGAAGGTTCATGTTTCGTAACCTCCACCCAAATAAAAGTTAGGTCAATGCTCTACAGTGATGAGCAAAAGGGAATTTATGCTCTCTATAGCAAAAGCATGGCCAACATATCTTGGAGGATAGACTTGTTGCCTCCAATGAATGAAGTTGGACAAACCCAGATCTTTCCTTTTTGGTGGGCCAAGGGGAGGAGATTTTGAGTGGGACAAACTTTAGGGGGGTGCGATCAAACTTTTTGGATCATAAAGAGTTTATTGGCTTGATGTAAGATGGACACCTTTCTTTTTAAATTGTAAAGAGTTTATTGGCTTGATGAAAGACTGACCTTTTCTTTATATTGTGAAGGAGTTTATTGGCTTGATGCATGTGGAACCCGGATCCCAGCACCTGAATTGCATTTCTAATATGCAGCATTTGCATGGTTTCCTTTCCAGATTTCAATGAGTTTGATTGTGATGCAATTGTGCCTATTGGTTATTTTGTCCCCAAATTTTCAACGATTTCACAAACGTGATAAGGAACAGCTGAAAAAATTATAAAAAAGAGTTTTTTCAAGATTTTTTCAAAAATATTTCACAATTTGTCACAAAGATATCATTGGTGGCGCCTAGAACTCTTTCAAAATTTATTAAAATCTACCAATTTTATTAAACAAAAAACACTACGATAAAGAGGAAGTTGAGATGGAGATAAGGAGCTAAGTCCAATCTTTCCAAATTGGACTCTCTTTAAAAAAATTAGAGATTGGGATATTTGTCTTTTCTAGTGCAAATTCGACTGATTTTGCTATTTTCTGGGGAAAATTCACTAAATTTTATATATTGCAAAATTGGAAACAAAAACAGAGAAACAAAAAAACCCTGGTGATGAGAAACCCAATTGATTGGAAACCATTGTGCCACTCAACTTGTACTGTGGTCTGGCCTCTAGAATCAGCCTCCAGGAGTGTTGATGCTAACTTGTGAAGCCTCTTTTGAAAGAGACCAGAACAATGGAAGCATTGGGAAACAGAAAAAAAATTGGTGACAAGATTTAGGGTTTGCTAACATCAAGTGATTTGTGATGAAAAGATGACAAGAACTTTTTCATGTTCTGCATGGGAAGCTAAACGACAAGGTTCAGGTCCAAATTAAGAAAGGCTAGTTAATCTTTTTAATCTTTTGGGGAGTAGTGGCACCACCGCCCAGGAATTCTCATATGCAGACTTGGGTGGCCTATGATCTGTTGCCCGGTGCCACCTTTGCACGAAAAGATCCAGGGAACCCTAAACCTGGGGCATTGGGGAAGGTTCACATGAATTTTGAAGCTGAAGTAGATCTTTCGCCCAATTGACTCTGTTTGTGTGCCTATGCTTGTGGATATTTACACATTAGTTGAAATTAGTTTTTATCGAATAGCTTAGTTTGCTTCTGCTAGCTAGTGCAATAGTGCATTTGTTACTACCTACTCATGAGTTGCTTGTTCCTATTGAACATGATTTCTAGCCAATGACATTTGTTGGCAATTTAGTGTTCCACTCCCTCATGAGAAGTGTTTTCTTCAGGAATTTTTTAATGTAGCGTAAGTGGTGATCATCAATAGGAAGATGTAGAAAAAGTGGCCTTCATCAGTAAGAAGATTTGGCTAAATTTGGCTATAAACCAACCAGATCTGAAGCACACATTTTTCATTGTCCTTCAATATTTCTGGCTAGTTACTGGAAGCAAATATAGCAGCTTGCCATATTTATTTAATTTCCCGACTTCTGGCAATTGAAAATAACTTACCCAATCTTTGAATTTTTCATTTAAAATTTATCCATTTGCCAACATTTTGGCAGTAAAACAAGGCTGTTCATGAGTTTCTTAAGATAAGGGAGAATAGAGTTGAATCTTTGATGAATGTCAAGATGGTAAGATTGTTGTTGTTGTGAAATTCTTGGCTGATCTGATGATGCTTCAATCCCATGCAAATAGCACCATGCCATTATTTAACTGTGGCAAATAGAAGGGGAAAAAAAAAAGTTTCACATACTTAACCACATACATTGTTGATTGTATTCTAGCCCCTTTTATAGATTCCTGGAAATCATTAAAAAGCCAACATCCAGATGAGTATTTCAAGCTAGGGGGTTCTATGCTCTCCTACTTTTGGCATATTGCAAGTCAATCAATTAGCTAGGGTCCTTGGCCAAACAATTGGGAAGATCTCTTTGTGAACATGGTTTTCCTTTCCTAGTGTCATCACTTGCATTAAGAACAGCCCAAAAAGATAACACCCATGCATTTCAAAATGTCTTCTTTCCCTTCCCCCCCACCCCCAAATGTTCCACACGTGTTTTGTAACTGTAGCAACTTGAAAGTCCTCCTAGTAAAGTTAATCTGTAAAGTATCCCGAACTGGGGCTACAACTTCGCCAAAACTGGGGATGAAATGAGGTCAGGAGGAAAACAGTACACTAGAAAATAACTAGGGTCCAAATTAGTTTTGTCACACAGGTTAGTCCTCATAGGAATTTCACCCCCATTTTTAGATTTGCTTATCTGAACCTTAGCTGCTGCTCATGTTCTTCAGCAAATCCAAGCCTTGTTTAAATAGCATCCTGCAAATCTTCTGAACTGATACCCAGTTTCATCATACAATATCCAAATTTTGCTCACTTTTCAACGACCCTCAAATTAAGGATGAAACCAGGATTAGAGGGTCAAAGTATGGCCCAAAGACAGGGCGACTTTATGGATCAACAAATTTTGATGTTGCATCTGTTTCCATTTGTATCATGCGATAGGTGTTCAAACCAGTTCATGTGATTTTGTTGCTGCCTTGCAACATGTTTTAAGTATACATGCACATTATTATGTGCAATGTATTTGAGGCATTGAATTAAGTTCATAGTGTGCTACTATGCCAACACCACAAATAGGATTACACACATATAACATGCAATATCTACAATAAAATGGGTGTTTTTGTGCCTAAAACACTTACAAAAGTATTGTGACATTTCAAGGGCTTTGATAATGTGGTCACTTGGTACAATATGAATGCAAAGTTAGTCAAAATTTGAAAGTCTTGGAGGGATGTGATGATGTGTACAAATATTACTTGCCATACATATAGTAGAACAGCATGTGCATCTTTTGTGTTTAAGTGTGATTTTACCTCAGTTTCATATTCTTCCAAATGTGAGTGTTGTTTAAACCTATGGAATCATTCTATTCATGTGTAAAAGAAACTATGTATACACAAAAGAATTGAAGCTTTTGGAAAAATTCAGTTATTATGGTAATAAACTGTAAAAGTTGGCGTGAAAACAATGTTTTCTTTCACCAATTATATTTTGAAAGGTGACTGGCAAAAATTACACAAGCTCAATTTCATGAGAATTAACTAAAATTGTCGAATGATAATTGGCTTTTGTAGGTTGATGATTGATTGGATAATAATGTGTGTTAAATTTATTGAAAATTGGAATATAATCTGAGCCTTTTTCTAAGGTTATTAACTTGCTTAAGTACACGGTAAACAATGCTTTCTAAAATCATCCTTCAAGGGGAGGTGTGTAGTTGAAAAGTATTTTTACATGGAAAAAATCACTTGATGAAATCTTCTGGAAAAGGAGTCATTGAAAGACATTCTTAGATGCCAAAGATTGATTCATAAGCTCATATTTAAAGGAGGGCGATCTCCAATAGCATTTCTTTTCACATTCCCAAATGGTATTTACATTCCCATGGTGATGGGTGAATTTCAAATTCCAATATTTGGCTATGTATTTATATTCTAACTGTGGAACCAATGATTTTCATGAAAGAACTTTCAATTGGTAAAGAACTGGTGGTTCTTTGCCCAATTCTTTGACTTTTTCCATATTTCTGAGAACCACAGTTATAAACCAAAGGTGATTTTTTGAATATATTGAGAATGGGTGAATAAGTGGGTATAATACGCAGGTTGATATCTTGGCAGGTATCTGTCCCTAATTCGAAGAACTGCAAAACACTGGTTCAAACTAGATATATTTACCCCCACGTTGAAATCTTATTGAAATTTGGAAAAGGAAATTGGTTATTAGATTTAAAGGTACATTTACTATAATCATTTGTAATAAACCAAAAGTGTCTAATCGATCACCCAAGTGGGGTCAATATTCATGACCAACTGCAATTGGTTCATGACCACCCTTGTAGAGATAATAGTTTTGTGGGATGTTTTTATGAGGCGAATTCTTAATAAATTGTTTAGCTTCAACTTAAGTTTTTCCTTTTCATTATGATAGATGAACAAAATTGGTGAAGTGAATAATTGTTTGAAAATAAAATTTGACAACTTAACTTGGGGGAATGTCAGGTAATATCATAGTATAAATACTTGGTTAAATAATACAATTTGTTCTAATATGCCAAATTCAATGGTGAAACATAAAGCAATAGACATTATTTAGTGACAGGTCTGTATTTGTCAAACAATCAAAATGAAGTGATAATGTAAGATTAAAAATTTGAAGTTTGATATTTAAACATTTGTCCACCAACTTCTTTTACTTGGATAAGTGGTAACCCTTAAAGTTTTCCAAAACCTTAAAATAAAAGTTTGATAATTGGGGTTACTTTAAACTTGCTAAATTTCGCATTACTTTACCTATGTGGAGTTCTCTTCATTGTCCTCTCATTGAGAGACGTTTGGTGTTATTGTTGATAATTCAAACACAACCCAATTAACCATGATTGAAATGTGGAACTTTGGGCGGTGGTTTGAAGGCTAGTTTATGATAGAATCAGAAACCTATTTCAGACAATTGAAATTTGAACAATTTGAGTCCTTCAAAGGACCTTTAATAGAATTTGGACATTCCTTTCATTTGACATTCTAATTTCCTTTAATGTTGTGTTGTCTCTTTAATGAGGTGGGGTCATACATGGTAGATTGAACCACCTCCTGAGTCCTAACTTGTCCTAAGGTGCTTTTTGTTATCCAAGAAAAAGAAACCAACTTAAAATATTGTTTTAGAAAAGTCACCTACACATCAAAGTGGATTAATACTATCTCCAAAAAAACCATAGACAAAGTGTCTTATTTTTTTGTGTATTTGCACACTTCAATTTGAACCCAAACAAATGTTTTAAAGTGACAAGTCGATTGGTTGAAATTTGAAGATCTGGATAAGGTATTACTAAGTTAAATGTTTAGAGAGTAGTAAACATAATGCTTTTCAACTCAAACTCTGCATCAACTCTGATATACTTGCACTATGTCTTAGCATTATATTTAACGTGAAATATTAGTGAATTTTTTTGAAGGATTAATAGTTCACTATGTATTCCACCCAAGCAGGTTACTAAATTAGCATTGTACATTCAACTGTGTCATGTAAGCCAGAAAAGAAGAAGAATGGATATAATTAATTTGCCACTTAAGTGTATCAACCCTACACATAAGGGATTCCATAGTTCCTTTTGAAATCCCACAACATAATTGCTTGACCTTTTGTTGAATTTTGACCCTCAGGTGTAATCAAATGGCTTTTGGTTTTCAAGTGAAGTGGTAACCCTTAAGTATTATTACTCAACTACCATAAGCAACATGTAGCATGGCATGGTTATGGATTGAACCCACAACCACATGGAAGCTGGCCACATGTCCAACCCATTTGGCCTACAATGATTTTATGACAATTATGTAACCACAAGCACCTATTTAGCCCATAAGGGATCATTGACCAACCAATTTTGGTCAGTTCAAGTCTTTCAGTAACTTTAACCTTTTTCAAATGGTTTCCACTCAAATTATTGTCAAATTGCAAATATCATTTGTCAAATTTTGTGCTAGATGACATCATCTAAATCTGAATCCAACATCATACGTAGAAGTTACATGCAAAAATAGTTTGAAGACCCCTCTATCACACCCATGTGATAACAATGTTGTAGCACATTGAACCCACTTGTAGTCATAATAGGGCCACTACCACAAATATAGTAATTACCTTGTGACTAGGTATTTAAAATTGTATTCAAGATGGATTCTCAGATGGTTATCAAATGTGTTGGGGTGTTGGGTATTGGGTGTAGGATTTGTATGTGTAAGTATATGACATGATGATGCATCAACTTTGGTTGAAATGGGTTTATGTGCTTGATTTGGATGTGTCTATGTGGCTCAAATGTGTGCGTACGTGTCCACCCTATTTGGATTTCATTGTTTGTGCTTGTCAAGTGCAAGTATGTGAAGGTTAAATATGGCAAAACATTTAAGAGATTCTAATTTGAGGTTTAAGAATGAGCATTATAGAGCATATGATTTCTTAAAGGTGGAAAATTCATTCCATTTTCGATTTGTGAAAAAAAGAGGCTTTGAAAATTTTATAAAAAGATCATACAAAGTGTATTAGGACATTCTGTTGTTTTTTGAAAATTGAAGGTTAAATGTATTGATGTTAGTATGGCAATGGATGGGAAAGGTATTAAAATCAATTACATTGGACTGGAAATCAACATTAAAAGGATAATAGATGACTTGTGATTTAAAACTTAAGCACATTATAGGGAAGGATTCCAACCCTTTTTTATATAAATGAAAATCAAACAATCTAAATCCAACTAATTAACAATTTGTGCTTGTTGGATGGTTTCTAGTGCAATCAATTTTGAGTAGCACAACCATAAGCTAATCATCTTGGTAGAACTCAAACTTGAATCAAAATAGGTTATTAACTTCATGTTGGATTCAAAGCTTGAACCTAAAATCCAATTGAACAACTATTGTGTTGTTGGAATTCAATTTTTGAGTGTTTACATAAGATATTGACCTCTAAGTAGACAAATAATATTTTTCTAAAAGTTAACAATAATGTTGTGGTTTTAATTGCATTGCCACTTTTATCCTAGTCATATTTTTTGTATCAATGTAATTACATGATTTCCAATCTTTGGCTATGTGATGTAGGTGGAATGACACTTGATTTTTGAACACCAATTAATTTGTAATTATTCAAGTTTATTGCTAGTATTTTTTTGAATCATATGGATGGGACAAATAGAAAGAATGTAACCATCTTTGGGTTGTTCATCGTTTTGATTTTACAAGAGTGATATGCATATGTTGTACAAAGTATTTTTTGGTGGTTGTAAACACAACATCAAATGGAAAAACAATGGATCACTTGATGTAGATTAAATGAATTTAATCTAAGTAAATAGTACCATACCAAGCACAATTAAGGGAACAAGAAGGATAACAAAGGATTTGTGACAAAATATTCCCTTTTTTTAGGTTCAAATTTCACTTCTTAATTTGATCTTTTATTTTTTTGCATGATTCAATTGACCATTAAACATTATTTTGAATTTATATATTGTATACTTCATGAAAAGTTGAACTTTAAAAATAAGCATTTGATAAACTTTCTCAACATAAATGTGCAATTGCATTGAAATATGATTGCATTAGTTGGCAATGAACTAAAATTGATTTTGAATTAATATCAAAATTTAAAATTTCACCACTATTATTATCAAATTGAAATTAAGTAAGTGGTGAAATGTGTATATCAAAATTGAACCCTAGTTAACATTTCACCCATATTAAAACTAAAATATTCCTTAATTTCTTTGAAAATGTGGATACCTCTACCAATTGATATTTATAGAAAACCATATTAGCCCAACACCTCTTTGAATAGAGCCAATGCCATACCAATGTTGGTTGGATATCAATTTAAACTCGATATCAACATGCATACTTGACATATATGGATAAAATCAATCTCAAAGTTGTGCAAAACATAAAATCTAATGCTATAAAAATCTAACAGATGCATGAACATTGATAATTTGATGTGTATTTGTATCCATTTGAGATGGTCCCTCTCATTATCTATATCCACTTGCGAAGATTCTAAAATGCTCAAATGTGTATCCCATGCTATGCATATCTGGATTTTGGGGTTTCAAATGGTTTTAAGGTTGAAGGATATGCATATGCAACTTTAGAAATATGTTTTGGGTGGTTTGGATACACATTTCGTTTGTGAACAAAGGCAAGAAGGGAAAGCAAGTCTATAAGTTGTCACATAATGATGAAAAGCAATGGAGTTTGATGTTATGGCACCTTACTCTTTTCTTTATAACTTTCTTTTTTTTCAAATGTGAGTTTCAAATCAAATCTCATACAAGCTCAAATTGGTCCAATTTGTTATGTCCAAGGTATTTATGTTTAGTTTGCAACTCTTGTGTCTTTTGTGTTTTTGCAAATGTTTTTGTTATTTTGTGTGTTCATGGCAAATATGAACTTTAAAGTGTTTGTGTCTATTGTGTGTGTGTTGAACATCAAATTACATGCATGTGTTGTTTGCTTTTGTTGAGTTTGAGCTCCAAGCTTTGAATCAAATTCTTCCATTGTTGTTTGATGTTCTTCACATTTCACACCAAAGGGTTTATGTTGATGCTTGTAAATCATTAATGGTTGTGAGTTGAGTTGGTCTTGACAAGCATATTCAAAAGTTAAGCAGATGTGACTCACATTTTTACATTTGCATTAGGTGAGCACAAATATGACCTTCTACATTTTCCTTTTTGTTTTGAAAATGTTATTTTTTGTTCATGTTCCTTATGTGATCAATGAAAGACATGGTAGTTTACTTGATTTTTGTTTTTGGTTGTGGGCAGGGTGTAAAGTTTTTGCTCCTTGTGTGATGATTGAAAAATAGTTCCTTGTTGTAGAAAATGTGGGCAAAATTGAGAATGATTTCTTTGATTTGACGACCACAAACATTAGGAACAATTTTTTTTAAGATGTAAGGAATGTGTGATAATGTGATAAAAATAAATGATGTGTAGCTTGTAGTTTTAAAAGTTCAAGTTGCATTATGTTAGCTTCACAATTGTGAATCCAATTTTAAAGACAATGAATCCTTACAATGCCATGAACCACAACAAAAGTTTTTTGAAGATTTAGTGTTCTATATTTATAAAAGTTACATTAATTTTTCATTTGTGAAAAGATTTAGTTACAAAGGTTAGTCTTAAATTAGTGCCCTCATGTTTTATTTCCATGTCATTCACAACTTGTGGAAGAAATGTTTTTTTATTATGGTCACCAAGTGTGTAGACATGCACATCTTGTTGAATCTTACCAATGTAACAATTGTGTTTGCTTGTTTTGATTTATGGATTTCCAAAGGTGATGTGGACACATTTGCTTTGGTAATCAAACTTAGGAACATGTGAACGTTATTGTTGGGTTGTTTGAGGCAAATGGAGAAAATTGGCCCTTTGCATGGTGCAACAATTGCAATATCTGCTTGAAAAACTTGGTTTGATTCATTATGTGATTGCTTATGTAAAAAGTGAGGGTAACAATTTGACAACCATGGTTACAACATTGTGTTCTATTGTTGATTGTGAACCTTTGAACCTTCAATGGGTTTATGAAGATACTTGTTTTGGTTGCGTGTTACAAAAAAATACTAATAGGCCATGAATGAAAATAAGGTTTCTATGGGTTTAAGGAAAGTAAGTGTGAAACTATCCCTTTGGAAAATGGCGTTTTTAATTTCCAAAAATTATCATTATTTGTTATGTCCATGGAAGTTAAAAACATCCTTTGGATAAAATGTGAGGGACTTAAAAAAAAAAGGACTTTTATTATACATAATAAACAATTATAATGTTCATCACATACTTCAAATTTTCAATTTTTTTTCATTTTAAGTATCATAACCCTTGAAATGGGGTTGTTAAAACATCTTGGCATTCATTAGGACATAACGTGTTCATTTGGACATTAACCCTACCTAACATCATGTCAAAATAATGCCAACCTAGGTCACAACCCAAGTTGGGCTACCTAGGGCAATTTTAGGTTGATTGATAGTTGCATTGTTTGGTCACTTTAAACCTTGTGATGACTAAAATGACGTTTAGTTGACAAAGTCTTATATCAACTAAAAATCTATGGGGGGTGATTGACAAAAATTTGTGTAGCGATTGAAATTTTTCGGTTGTTAGACCAATGGTGGAAATTTAGCCATCATCAATTAAATAATTAAAATATTTTGGGCAATGATTGAAAACAATTTGGGGTGATGACCAAAAATTTTCGGTTGCCCAATTGGGGATATTTTCAATTGTCAAAATTATTCAAACCAAAAAAAATTGTTCTTGAAAACAAATATCAACATTTGACATGATGGACGAAACTAATGTGTCCAAATGGATGTTGATGCGACAACTAACGCAAAATGGGCACACCATTGACTTTTTGACAATCTTGCCTTGAAAATATCATGTCCCAAAATTGCGAGAACAATATTCAATTCCATTATAAGTAATGAGTCCATAACACATTTCTCTTATGTGTTGTGACCCAAGAATTGTTTAGATTGCGAAGTTCATCTTTCATTCATTGAGTATTAATATTTTTGATGTAATTATTTCAAAGTTAAAGAAAGAAAGAAATAAGTTTTGCTTATTTGAATCCATTTTGTCAAAATTACCAACTTACATATGGCCCAAATTTATTTACCTTTGTAACATCTAGCTAAAAAAGTTCAATATAATTTATTTTTACCCAATTGTGAAGAACTATGTGGGGGCATGGAGATGCAATCATCTTGCTTGTAGATATAATGTGAGAACTATGATTCTTATTTCTACCACTTGCCTTGATTGATTAAATCCTACTATCTAAGCATGTGTAGCACTATCCAATCTAGACTTATTATTTAGGTTGAAAAAAATTGAAATAATTTGTTTGGTGTTGGAGCATCCACTAAAGAGTCTTCATGTGTTCTTACATTATTAATTTTTTTAATTTATAAAGAAGGTTCTATATATTTCCTGTTTGCATGTGCATATCCCCTTGTTTAATGACAGTCCCAGAAAAATTAGTTTTTTACTATTGGCTTTCAAACCAAACAAATTCTTGGAATTCTAAAGTCCCAAATTGGGAATGAATGTGTTTTTGACCTTGTTGGTGTGTTGATAACTCTATGGTAATGCCATTTACAAGGTGAGAGTCTAGATCAAATAATCATGGTGGTAAGAAAATGGCTTAATGATCCACATTTGAATTGTAAGGCAACTACACATTTAAAGGATTATATGAAAGTTGAATATGCTTTTGGCAAAGAAGGCTAAAATCTGATTGAAATTTTTGATATTTCAAAAGAACTTCAGGTTGATGATGATGCTGATTCAAGGGCAAGTCACCTTAAATAAGTTTACAATGTTCTGTTTTTCCTTTCCAACTAATAGTTCCAACTTGCACTTATAGCATTAACTATGTCGAGCGCTACTGGTGCCAATGAGGTTTTTTGCGTGAAAAAGTGTTATTGGCTAATACATTAAGCATAGCTTGCTCTATTTGATCTACAAATGATGGAAACTGAAGGTGTTGCAACATCATGGCTGAAGATTAAGCCAACAGCAGAATTTTTGGCAAGGCCAGAAAGTTATTAATTTGCACCTAACCAGCTTAGGTATTCTGGGAGTTACTGATTTCCAACATTCCCTGCTGAAGCTCCCTGCTCAAAGACTGCATGTTCAGCACCCACATTCCTTGCACATACACAAACTAGCTGCTCAATCAAAGTGGGACCTCTTTTGACATCACCTGGGTTAAAGAACACCATGACATGGTTCATGTACCATCATTTGTGAGTTCTATGTCCATTTTGCACCTCCTTGCTTACTGCCTACTCTGTGCTTGGCATACTAATCACATAACCTATTCCAAAATAGAATCTCTGCTCTATATCAAACTATCATCCTGTGCTTCTGAAAAGACCCCTCTCTGCACTAGAAAGTTTTGAATGAGGAACAGAGAAAGCCTCCAAGCAAGACACTAGTACCACCAACAATACCAGTTGCTGTGTTGGCTACCAATGTCATGTAGAGATTAAGTGTCACCTGCAATCACCAACTAATACCCTAATTATCAAGCATTGATAAAATGGGTGACAAAACATAAGAACAAGCACTGGGTGCACTACCATAAAAATGAGAAAAACAGGAGATTGTTTAGACCATTGCATCAAATTGTTGCTGCATTACAAAAATTGTCCACAATGAAGCACTGCATCAAATTGTTGCTGCATGCAACAATTGTCCACAATGACGTCATTATAATTTGTACTTGGGTACGTCGGCTTGGGCACATTCCAACAAGGCTCCGCAAAAAGGTTGTCAGCCAGTTTCATGATGTTGGCCTTTGTGCATTGCAGTCATTGTCTTGAGGTTGTTGAGGATAAGCATATATTCAAATGCATTCTTTGCAACATTGTCCAAGCAAAACTTGGAAATCACCTAGCTTTCCAAACTGCCCCCCCCCCCCCCCCATAAGTCGATGAACTGCTGGCGGATTTAACACACCTTCATCAACGCCGATAACACT
>Ga0116227_10009490_pt1 | contig 17623 bp, 10 predicted proteins | sample S1TSphgellanicum_FD_89693 | JGI IMG/M metagenome (GOLD analysis project Ga0116227, IMG submission 89693) | Host-associated microbial communities from peat moss isolated from Minnesota, USA - S1T2_Fb - Sphagnum magellanicum MG | ecosystem: Host-associated > Plants > Peat moss > Unclassified... | reverse complement strand
GTGGGTAAAAAAAAAGATGAAGTAAAAACCCAAACATAAAAAACCCACCTTACCAAACTTTTCAATTTCAAACAGGATGGAAAAAAAAAAAAAAAAACCCCAAGAAAAACCCTACAAGGAATTTTTTTAATCAATGATTGGATTAACAATTAGTTTTGAGTTATAATTATCACATGTGATTGTTATAGAGCTTAGTTGTTTTGGACAAATCGCAGATAAGACACAAAGTCGTAATGGTAATCACATGAAGATGTGACTTACATGAACTTTTCATCCATCCAAACTAGCTTATACGACATCATAATTTTGCAACTAATCTTAGACTAAAAATATATAGTCACATTATTTTTTTAATTATTATTTATATTAATATTAATTTCATTAATTTCAACTTATACCATGTTGACATGTGTTGTTACTTAGGCTAAGCATTAAAAACTAATTTAGGGCATTAAGCAAGCCACTTATTGTACCACTAATAGAAAACATGTTGTTTGCAACGAATCACTATGCAACTAGCATGCACTAACTGTCATTTGTAATTATATTGGTCATGTTTGCAATTGCATATTTAGTATTATATAATTTTTGGGTTATACGATTGTGTGTGCAACTAACATGCAACTAAATGTGTACAATATGAACACATATCATAAAAATAATGGCCTAAATTAATACATATACCTAATAGATCTACCTACACTATGTATAATAATATTATGTACCTTTAATACTAAGGTTAAATCCATGTTAACTAAAGTTAGTCTAAATGAACCATGGCTGAATTAAATTAGGCTAACCTAAATTTAAATAATTTAAATAAATATAAATTAATCATGGTTAAAATATGTATTGCAAGATTTCAAATTTTACTTGTCAGATATATTTAAATAATCTTTTTGGCAAATAAAAATTTAATAATTTTACCTTATTTTATTCATGAAAATTATTTGGATTTTTAAATAAAATATAAATTAATTAATTAATTAATTAAATGAACAAAATTTTGAACCCATAATTTTTTTTAAATGCCCCACCTTCCTTGGTGATATAAAAAAAATTAATACTAATAGGAATAGTTAAGATTAATAAGTATTATTATTATTATTCTTCAGAATTATTTTGTATTATAATTTTTTAGTTCATAAATACTATAGGTAATCATATCCACTAAAAAGTTATTAAAATAAAAATTATATTTATTACTACCATTATTATTACTTAATAATAATAAATATTATTTATAGGAATAATCATTATAAATTATTTTTTAAAAAATATTTTACTATAATAATATTATTACTTTAATATTCTTAATTATCTTAATATACCTATGGCTAGTAGGATACACTTATTAATTTTTAAATATTTTAATTTAGGTTAGTTACCAAGGTATTAACCTAAATTAAGTATTAATAATATTATAATATTATAATATTATAATTATTTATAATTATTTATTATAATTATAATGGTAATTAATAATAATGAAAAAATAACAAGAAGAAAAATAAGCTTTCCAACTTACAAAATGAATTTTGTTTTTTTTCTCTTTGGACCCTTCCTATTTTCAAACCTCATCATTTTCTTATTTCTTATTCATTTTAAACGATTTAAAGTGCTATAAGAGTTGCACCTAAAGTTCTACAAATCATTTTTGAACTCTAATAGCGATAGAACAACATACAAGGAACTTTTTGGGTTTTTGGGAACTGGCCTTCATAATGTATTGTGGTTAGTTTTTTTTACTTCTTGACCCCCTTTACTTTGGGGGGCCATAAGTTTCTCCATTTTAATCTGTTTTCAATGATTGTTAATGTGTTAGATGTGCCAAAAGGAGGGGTTTACATTTTGTTTTGACACCAAAAAGCACAGAGCCCTCCCTGGGCCAGTTTACCCTCATACAATAGTTACATTTAATGTCTGACTAAGTTGGTGATGTCTACAATGGATTTTTTCATTGCATATCTTTTGGTTTCCAATCCAATTTTGCACATTATATAAGTAGGCGCAATAGCCATGTTCACAAACGAAGTACCAAGTGCCATTGGAAATGAGCTAATAAAAAAACTTGAACTTAATTAAATGGTTAAACCCAAAAATAAAATAAAATAAAATAATTCTAAACCTACCTATCTAATTTAAGCCTACCTTTCAACATACCTAAGACTACCTACCTACTTAATAGGGTGTAATAATTACCTACCTACCTAGGCACCATGTGTCAAAATCTTATTAACCTTAAATTGGACAATTTAGATTTCATCAATTAATATTTAAAAATAAAGGGTGAATGGGCCTTAATTATCATGTGTCACCATATAATTATTGTTTTTAAATGGACACATGTCAAATGGTCAATGAATGTTCCATGGTGTGCCATGTGTCATCATTTTAATAAAAAAAACTTTAACAATTGAAATTAATCCAATGAATTTTTAATCTTGAAAAAACAAAAATAATTAAAAAGTGACACATGTCCATAAGTAATTCATCCAATTATTTAACACATACCATACTTTGATTGGTTGCACTATAATTGCAAGGAGAGTTGCATATAAAGTGTAATTACATTTGAATTGGTATGTATGGATGAACACATATATTAATATTGAATATACATGTTGCATACATAATGTTGCATGCAACTGAATATCGTGTGTGATTAGTTGAGGCAACAACACAAATTTGTAATTGCATGTGTCACATGCAGCTAAATTTTAGTTGCAAATGATACTTGTAAAACCTAGAATTTCTACTAGTGTCTTTACCTAATCCCACTTGGTAGGCACCTAACCTAAATTGGCTATGTAGGTAAGAAATATTCAATTAACATCCCATCATTCACCACAACCCATGTCATTTGTGGGAATTGATCTTTGAACCCCAAGGATGGAAATTATTTCCTTTACCACCAAGCCACCCCATTTGTTGTGATAATATAATAATGTGCATTCTATTTACCCTACTTCATTAAAAACATTACACAAAACATCATTTTTTATGTTTGATAATTTATTTATTTTTTTCCCCCAATGACAAGATTAAAGTTTAATCTTAAAATTATTTCAATAATGTCACAATTGTGTTTTTTTCCTTTTAAAAATATAAATTGATTTGGAAAAACAAATGTTTGAATTTTGTTATTGAATACCTTCAATTTGTTGGAAAAAAAAAATTCAAGCACATGATTTATAAATGGATAATATATATCTTTCACTTGATCCTAAAAATTATATTATATATTTTTTCTTTTAACATATCATAATTTTACAAATAAAATTTAATTTAGATATGTGATATTTACTTTATTCACATATAATATTTATAAATGGATCATACATAAAATATAATATATTAGCCATATTATTTTTGATGCAAAATATTAATCTATATAATCAAATTTGTAATTAAATATAAACTAATTCCATATAATTAATTGAGTTTATGGAACTATAAATTTTATTATTTTCTCACATATAATCTCTTAATTTTTATTTTAAATTATGATTAGAAATTTTATGTAAATATAAATCATATATTTTTCACATTTCAAACCTTTATTTGATTTTTAAAATTATATTATAATTTTTTTTATAATAAATCATAATTGTACCAAAACAATATATTTTAGATGTATGATATATAATTTATTCACTATAATGTTTATAAATGGATCATAAATTCTACCTATTACTTATTACTTAATGAATATAGATGCTACCTATAGTTATCCCACTTATTGCATGTTTAACATATTAAATGCATAACCAAACTAATTAATTAATTACACCTACTACTTAAACCCTAACCTATTTAATAAATGAATTACATACCCTACATAATTAAATAATTAATACAAAAACATGATCATATATTAACATGATCAAATACCTATTATTTAACCCACATACATATTACTTATTAGTTTACAAGTTGTAATTTACTAATTAATTAATTACCTAATCTAATTAATTAATTAAACATAACATTATTTCATTCAACATAATAAAGTACCTACTACTAGTTAACCTACTTACATATTACCTTATATTTACTACTATTACTTAACCTACCTAATTAATCAACTAATTTAAAAACACTATGACATGTTAACATGATAAAATACCTATCACTTAGTCATATACATATTAGCTACTATTTAATCTTATTTACCACTTACTACCTACTATAATTTGTTTACATGACCAATTGCAAAAACAATCATGTTTTCATCCATCAATGGATGCTTTAATAAATGGATGATAAATATATATTTTTGCACCTAACTATAAATTATGAAGAACCTTATAATGCTAGAAATATGACAATGGTCAATTTTTACCATTAATTACCATGGGTCCTTTGGAAATTTCACAAACCCACCAAACCTTAATACACATTTAATGGTTAGTTCATTGAAAAAAGTTAAAACAAAAAATTTAAACCACTAGATCCAACAAGTTCAATGGCCAATTCTTTTTTTTTTCCACATTTAATTACACATACATTTGCAATTAGGACTTATAATTGCAAATCAAGTTGAAAAGATCCCACCTAATGTCCAATGGTCCACCTTCCTAAGTCACAAAAAAACCACATTTTCATCAATTTTGGGATGCCACTAAAAATGGATGATATAAATGTACTTTTCATTTTCATCCAATTCAATATTAGTTGCAAGTCTAAGTCATATATGCAATTGCAAACTACTTTGTAGGTATTTATGTTGTTACAAATCATTTTTACCACATGCCATAAAGGACAGTCATATCTATAGTTGCAAAAATGGTTGATTTGGACACAAACTACAAATGCATGGGTTGGAATGGACACGATTCCTTGTAGTGAAAAGGTTCAAGCCTAGGAAATTAAGATGCAACATGAAAGAAATGTGAAATTTGGGTAGCCTTCAAACTCCATATCAAATTTTATTATTTTTCCAACTTTGAATCACTTCTCCAAAAGGAAAGTCTTACAAGGTGAAATTTTTTTGGTTAAACATTCAAATGTCTTGCTTCAAATGCATAATTAATATGTTTCATAGTTTAGTTTTTATGAAGGTGAAGTAAAAAAACATCATTCATCTTCCATTGAACCAATAATTTTCACAGTAGCAAGTTTAGCTAACTTGATGTACTTAAGGAATTTTTCTACAACAATTTGTGATGATGAAAAGGTCTTCCACAACTTGGTAAATGGGTTCACAACAAAAGGTTTTTGCATCACCAAGTTAGAATTTTTCTTCATGGTAATGATAAAGAGAAATTTTTGTAGGTAAAAAATAATGGCTGAAAATAATCCTAGAACCCATGATTAACAAAAAAAAATAATTTTAAGTTGGCAGAAGGCATATTTGAAAATTCTTTGGGTTTTTTCAAAATTGTGGTTATGACAAATTGGTTTTTTTAATTTTTTTGAGAACCGCTAGCCAAGGTCCTTATACATAACCTTACCTGCCTTCATGTTTTGAAAGAGAGAGAAAATCACCCAAAACTGGTTCAGATATGTTGGAATGGAAGTGGATGATTTTTGGGATTGCCAAAAGGCTAGGCATCTAGGATTCAACCTTGCTGCTTATTGCGCATGGGCAAAGTCTCCTTTGACATTGTGATTCGACTCTTGTAAAAATGTTTTTGTTGTCAAGGTTGTAATGAAATCAAAAGGTTTCAAATTTTCAATTTTGGGCATGTTCACTATGCATGTTGATTTTTTTTCATCTTTCGAGAAATTTTTCATATGCTCACCCCTATTTTGGGTGAACATGGATCCTCAAAATATGTACTTATGTTTGATTGAATAGCCAAAGTGCCTTGAAAAAAAAAACTTTGAACTTTTCAAAAGCTTTGTCATATTACACAATCACATAAGATCTTGGTTAGCCAATTTTTCATCTTCAAAATGACTCTAGTAGCCATATGATGCAGTATGCCTTGTTGATTCTAGTTAACATAAATACTTTCAAATTCTCTGCTGGCCCTCTGCCAATGAGCTTGACTCGGAGGTGCCAATGGCTTGTCAGGTCAAGTCTGTGGATGTGCTTCAAAAAAAACCAACAACAACAAATCTGGTTTGGAAGTCCTTTATCATTGGCTAAGTTTTGGCCAACCCCAAATGTTTAGCCAAATAATGCAGGGGTTTAGCCTAAACCCTACAATCCCTTCTGAGGTAGTTAAGGTTTAGGGTTGGCACGCTAAATCTTAACAAGTCCATACCCTAAACCTTAACTACCCCAGAAGGGATAACAAAGCACAAACCCTAAACCCTCATCAATCCTTATATAAAAATAGACCTATTATTATTACCTAGGGGCCTATAAAAATCCCTTAAGCTACTATAATCTATAATGAATCTGAACACAATATCCTTAAGGGCCTTGGTAGGCAAGGCCAACAAAGTGTATGTGGAGGGCATGCTAGTGCATCTTATATCCGTGAAAAATCCCCATGGATATTAGGTGCCTACTATTTAGGAGTGAGAGTCTGGACCCTTACACTTAGGGCCTATACACAGGATGATGGATGGTGCATGGACAAGAAACACTTTTCTGTAGCACTCCTGTTCCATAGGTAACCACAGTCAGTGGTTAACTATGTTACTAACTACTAACCATCCACATGCATCTCTGTACCTACATTCATTCATCCTCTCCTCCACAATGTTGAAATTTTCATCCTGGTATTGGGTATTTTGAAAATTTTCATAACATCTTGGTCCTGGTATTGGGTCCATATTATAACTTTCATACCAGCCTAGTCCTATTTTATTGGGTCCAAAAAAGATTGATTTTTGGCTAGTATGAGGCAAGTATATACTTTGGTATTGAAACGCATATAGGGGAAGCATATATTTGAAGGGCTAGCTAGGCAACATACATTACAATAAGATGACAACCATCATAGTTTTTTTTAAAGGATTTTCAAAGGAGGGCAAGGTGGTTACGTGTTGCCAATCCATTGTTAACAAGTGGTAGCCTTTCAAATTTCAGGGTATATTGTTAAAGCTAGGTGCCAAACTTTTTGGTAAAAAGTTGATTTTTTTAATGATTTTTTAAAGAAAAGTTGTTGGCTACAAGACTTTAATCATTATCAAATTTGTAGGCTATTACATTGAAGTAAAAGTAAATTCTTCAAAATCAAATGCAAAATAAAATAACGATGAAGCCATCACAAATTTTGATGAATACAAGTTCAACTATTTACAAGTAAAATCTCTTTGGGGTTTTGAACCCCAATCCAAATGAACCTGACCTATTAAAACAAGAGATTGCTTTAGAAACATAGAATATATAAGTTACATTTGAAACCACACTAGCAAGTTCAAAAGTTTAGTGCATAGATACGCACCAAAAGCATACAAGGACACACTAAAAGTGTAAAGTTACATTAGTAAGTGTAAAGCCAAAGCAAAGATATGGCAACAACAAACGCATATACAAAATAAGGGTTTAGGGTTCTATTGTAGAGCATGAAAGGGGTATGTTGTGCAATTTTTATGTTTGTTATACATCTAGTTCTTTTCTTGGTTTCAAGATCTAATAATTGTACATAATAAATGGGAAGGTTTCCATAGTACATAAGCTTTATGCACACATTCACACTATGAAATCCAAATAGATTATTAAATGGTTTTTCAATTTGTTCTTTGTGAAAGACAATGTAGAGAGTCACCTTTCATTTTTTACAATGCCTAGATTCATAGTCATTGAATGCTCTACCAACTTCAACCATTTGGTGCCAAATGATCTTATTAGTCACCCACATCTTAGAACATGGAGTGTAATCCAAGGGACCATGAGAACAATAAGCTTACATCCATATGTAATGTACCTTCTTTTTTCAAGAAAGGGTGATATGTAGACCTAGTTGACCCCAACGCTCTTCCCATGACAACAATAAGCTTTCAAAATGCTAATTTATGCTAAAAAAATTTGTTCATCTTTTGGTTGAATTGAAAATTGGGGATAAATAATGGTAATAACATTCATGTTTTCTTGTGAAGGGACTTGCTACTATGACTCTTCAATTAAGCCCTAAACATCACTTGTGCATTGTTTTTCTCACATTTTGCACTACCATGAGCCAAACAATCTTAGAAACCCAGCTCAAAGCATCTTTTGTATTACATATAAATATGTCCATAGAAGTGGAAAGATGTGTATTCAATCTTAGTTTTCTACTCAATAAGCTAAGTATGATGCAAAACATCATTAGAATGTTTTAAAGTGTCTAAAACTACCCAAACTTTTTCTACCCATACATGGTCTACTAATCAGAATACATTTGATACAACTTTCCTTCACGTTCATTCATGGTAACAACAAAATCACATGTTGAATGATGTCCCGACTTTGAGCAAACTTTGATAAGCCTTAAACAATTTCCAACATGGGAATAATGGAAGTTAAACTCAAGAAAATTACAACATCACATAATAACTCTAGTTGTGTTATGGGTTTAGCTTTAGAGATTTAGGGTCTAAAGCTACTTAATGGATAAAGAATAAAAGTATATATAAATTGAAGCAATGATTCAATTTTAGACACCAAAAGAAGTTTTGAAAAAGTTAAATTGCCAAGGTTTTTGTGTTGTAACATCAATTTTTGGTCCATGGAAAATTGAGACCCCATCTGCACCAAAATTTATGAGTCTTGAAACAAAATCAAAATTTCAAAGGCCTTCAAATTGAAACACATTGTCCATAATAACTTTTGTGATGTTTTCTATTATACCATCATTCACCACTTGCTCCAAAGTTAATAAAATTGAGATATGTTTCTAGCCATCAACAATGTGAACATGAAAAGCAATTCAAAATTGGCAATTCACAATTGTTATTTCCTCAACATAGATGGTAATAAATCTTGTTTCATGAACTACCAAATGTGTGTTTGTAAGCATAGTTTAATGCATATATTTAGCCATGATCCAAATATTTGAGTCATTCCAATGGTGCCAAAGGTTGTTTGGCATTGTGACAAGAAAACAATTGCCATATGTTTTCATAATTTGTAATCAAATGCCCTGATTGTAGGAGATGGAAAATTGTCACAAATTCCAAAAACTTTTGTTTACTTTCAATGTGCAATCCAACATTTACCTTATAAAACTTAATCTTGCATGCATTATAACAAAATTTTGTTCATTTTTTGCATGCTAGCTATTTGAATTCATGGAATAATCTCCCATTTTGACATTCACCTTTACAACAATAACCTTGTGTTGCCCACCATGTTTTTGCAAGCCATCAAACTTAGGAACAAGTGGTTTCTTCTTTTTTTTTAACAAAAGTGCTAATGTCACACCTAACCATGGACATCTTGCTATTAGGGCTCATCACCACTTCAACCCAAGGTAATTTTGTAACCTAGACATCTTGAAGCACCCAATTCAATTCCTAATTTGCCCTCTTAGGTTTCCTTGGTTTTGAACAAGCAAAATCTAAAATAAGTTGGACGGCTTTTTTTCAACACCATGGGTAATGTTTGAAGAAGAAACACTTATGCACATTATGATGTAACACCATCTTATAATGTGCTTGTAGGTCAATGGTTTAAGGAGTTTAAAACCCTAGATTAACATTGGACAATTCACAAAAGAAAGGGAAATGGATAGGTTTTGAAATTTGCAGTGTGCATCCATTTGGTATGTGTTGCAAGTTATAATGATTCAATGCATTGTGCAACAATCAAAGTTTTAGTGACTCAAAAAACAACATACAAAACTTTAAAAGCTTACTTCAACAATGCTCGACTTAACTTGTTGTTTTTCAATCTTGTTGTTGAAGCGAGTGTAGCAAGGACTAGTGGTGGCTAAAGACCATTGAATACTTGAAAATAAGAGGCAACACCTTATTGATGACATGGGTCGAATTGGAATGATGAAAAAGCCAATGACATTGTGTAAAAGCTCATGAATAAACAAGAGCTTGCGGCAAGGCAATGGTGATTTGTGACAAACCTCCTTCCTATGGCTCTCACAAGGTGGCAACCATCTTTAGCCATCAATTTTCTCAAAGGTGATTTTTTTTTTCCCCCAAAAACAATGTTGGATGATGATGATTTCCAAAATTTATGGCCTTAATATAAGTCAGAAGGTAAAGAGGGATTTTTTAAGCTGAAATTATGCAAAATTTCACCAATAAAAAAAATGCTAGCAAACCATTCATCTATGATATTCCTTGGGTGTCTTGCATCTCACGAGTGGAGTCCAATTTTGTTTGTTTGGGAAAATGAAGGGAAAGGGGAAAGGAGTTTTTGGGCTTTTTTGCCCTTGTTCACAATCTGTTCTCATAATGTTCCCATGAGGTTCCCAGCATTCCCAAGATGTACCCCAAGACGCTCCCAATAAAACCTCAGATTTATCCCATATGGTTTTTTTTGGGCCCAAAGTTCAACTCTCGTGTATGGAAACTTAATAGGTGGGCCATAAAGGAGCACATTTGTTCCTATATTACAATTGCGGGAGGGGGAGGAGTCCAAAGAGGTGCTTCTATAAGGGAAGTGCCCAATTTTCCCAAAAAAATTGGTGATGGGCCAATGAAAATGGCCCCTTTAAAAGAAAAAAATAAAGCAAAGAGTGTACCCATGAACTAATTAATATGAATCACCGGGTCAATAGAAGCTTCCATTGCTTTTAGCATCACTTTGACAACATCCCCCTTTTATTTTTTCTTTTTTTTTTTTTAAATTAAATTTTTTTATGTCTTCTATAGTACCTTGGGAGCTTCAACACATGTTTGTCAAATAATCCAGTAATTTTGAAATTTTCATTTCGAAGAAAATATTTTATAAAAAAATTCTTGAAGATGATTCAGTATTTTCCTTCACAATTTTTTGTTGTTTTTTTTTTTTAAAAGAAAAAAATGGTGAAAATTTCAGCATTTCTGAAGATATAATAATAATAATAATTTCGTGTGGAAGGATAGTAGCTACCCAAGGAAGCTACTAACAAGTCAGTTGGTACTACTCTAGAAACCGGTTCTTTACTTTTTTGATAACAGGTAGGTAGTTTCTTGGCGTGCTCGCCAGAACAAAATTTCTCGGTCAACTAAAATTAAAGATTCACAACAAGAATTATACCGAATTGTGCCACGAGAAACAATACTCTCACTAATTATGGCGCGAGAAATAAATTTATAACCAATTATGGCGCGAGAAATTATCATCATCATCATCATCATTATTATTATATTTTAGGACGGACACTCTCGTGGCTCGGATTGGTAATAACTGCTCTCCTCGGCCGGCGAGTGGCCGACAGAACTTGTCCAAGAATTGTGCAAGAAATCGTTGGAGAATCGTAGAAAGTTTTGTCGACTTTTTTCTTGAAAATTTCTTGTAAACTTCATCTCTTTTGTGGTCAAAAACTTTGGTTTCCATGTCCGTGTTTTGCGCACAGAACTCTTTTTTTTTTTTGGGGGGGCGTGTATGAAAAAGATTTTGCAGCTCGAGAAGGTTCCTTCCTCGCTCGCTCGCTAGCTCGCATCAGTTATCGAGAAACGCGGCGAGAGAGCGAGAGAGAGAGAGAGAGAGAGAAGAAATCTACAGAAGATGCAGCAACGCGCTTGTTGGTAGCAGTAGCAGCAGAAGCAAGTAGGGAAAGAGAATTTGCACCAGTTTTTGCAACATTTTCCAGAAGTTGTCAAACAACAACAACAATATTAGAAAGCAGTAGTCGTGTGTGTGTTTGTGATTTGCGCGCCCGCCTGCTGTTGTTGCTGCTGCGGGAGTTTGGCGATTTTTGGATGATCGTCAAAGCCCGTCATCATGAGGAACTGCGAGGTTGCAAAACCCATGTCGAAAAACGAAGTCGTAGAAATATTTTTCGACGACTAGACCTTCTTCAAGGCGCTGAAAGTTGGATCCCAGCTGCGCTTGGTAGAGAGAGATCGTCGCAGTTGCAAGGGATTTTGAAGTTGTCAGGGGGGGAAAAAAATCGAGAAACAGGAAAGCGCGCACGTACACCGAGGGAGAGAGAGAGAGAGAACAGATACAGAGACAGAGACACAGAGAGCGCCCACTTAGGGTCCATAGGTTAAGCTTGCTTGTCAGGAATTATGAGAGAACAGACAAAGAGGTCGTCAGGAGGAAATAAGCTGAGAAGAGCGCTGAGGTTGCTAAAGGATTTGCAGACGGCAACTGCAGGAACGAGATCAGCGAGATCAGCTGCTGCAAGCGGCGGAGCACTTCAGCTACAAGAAGCAGTGATAAGAGCCACCAGTGGTGACTCGGGATCGTGCTTACCAGAAGAGAAATACGTACAACAAATCCTCGCAGCAGGATCCAATTCGCGCAACAAAGTCTCCTTTTGCACACAGGCACTCGTGACCCGCCTCCACAACACACAGGACTCGACTGTTGCACTCAAAACCCTGTTCTTGATCCACCGCGCTCTTCTAGACGGCGGTTTCTTGTTCCAAGACCAGCTCACGGCCAGCTGCAGCAACACCTTGTCGATCAGCTTCGACTGCAGCAGCTCGCGGAAGGGTACTAAAGCGGCAGCAGCAGCTTCAGAAGCTGAAGAAGGAAGAGATTATCATTCTCTCGAGCTTTTGACTACGCAGCTTAGATCAGCTGTCGACGGTGATCATGAGATCATGAATACATGGGTGTGTCGATATGCGAGCTACTTGAATCAGAGGTTGAGCTGCTCCAGTTCCGTGAAGTCCCATTTCGATAGCAAATGGAGCAGTGCACAGACATCTGAGAAGGTTTGCTTCATGCCCACAGAGCAAGTGCTTGCGGATCTGCTGCTGTTGCAAAGGCTACTGGAACAAGGCTGTGATTGTGGTGATCTGCAGCTGGTAGCTGCACATGATCTGAAAGCTGCTGCAGCAGCTGGTCGAGATCGAGATCGACGACATGGTAGTACTAGTTCTAATTACAATATTCTAGCTAACAATCCTGTGATCCAAGGAGCATTGATCTTGGTTGTCGCTGATAGTTATAAACTTCAACAAGAGATCGCGTTACGGTTGCGGGAAATGCTTGATAGGCTAGACATGTTAGAAACTTCCGAAACTTTTGAGCTTCTTCAGATTTGTAAGCGAAGTGGGTACCAATCTCAATCGCTGCTGAAGTTTTTGGAGAATTGTCGTGAGCAGCTCGGAAATTTGCTGTCAGACTTACCTCTGCTGCAGAGTACGGGGTTCGTATCTGAATTTGAGATGAAGAAGGTGGAAGACTCGCTGGCCGTCAAGAAGCATAAGACTGCAGCATCATCCGATGATCAGTCTAGTTCCGATTGTACAGCTTCGCAGCTTGTCTGCAGATCTTTTGATGATACTCTGCAGAACTTGCAAAAGGATGATGTACAACACAAAGAGCTTTCTACCCAAGTCCGATCTTCTTCTTCTGCTTCTTCTTCAAGGCTTGAGTTCAACCTCATTGATTTCTCTTCAGATCCTGCAGCTGCAGAGCTGGTGACATCTAGTCTAAGGAACAAGGTAGATGCAGCTGATGAGCTTTCTAAAGACTTGATCTCGTGGGTACCTTTGCAACAGCAGGCATCTGCAGACTCTCCTGATCAAGCAAGTACTGTAAGACTTGCAGAATGGGAACAATTGCTTGTGGATTCTTTGCAAACCATGAGGACCAGTGCCAGCTCCAACGACAACTATAGCACAAGTAGGAGTAGTAGTAGTAGTACTACTACTACTACTTCTACTCAGCTCTTGAATAGAATTCCATCAGCTGCAACTCATGTTGCTAGCAATATGAATCATCATCTTGAATATGATAGTTTCTATCCTTACATGGTGTCAAGTGCTGCTACTGCCAGATCCTTATCCTGGTCCTCTTTTAGCACTACGAGCAGCATGCTGCTTTAGAACCCATACAATTATCATCTCCTAATGTTAGAGCTTTTCAAGGGTATAACTATTTGGGAAGCTGTGAAAAACAACATCCCAATGTTGTCATTTCTCAACATCTCCAACATCAGATCCAACATCATCATCAACAGCTCCGACATCAACATTTACAGCTCCTAAGAACATCCTCATGCTTCATTCCAGATTAGAAGCTGTGGTGTATCTTTCATGAGCTCCTTGTTCAGTACCATATAAGACCTGGAATTGAAAACACTGTGTTCATCTGTGATGTTTCTTATATCCATGAACTCCAAGAAACACTTTTCCCTTCTTCTTCTTCTTCTTCTTCTCAGATGGTGTGTTTGTGATAGCAATTTCCTTCTAGACTTGAGAATTCTAGATGTTTCACAAGTTGCAAATTGCATTTTTGTAGAATGTACAAGAATGAAAGAAATTGTATCTGATCTGAAGAGAAGCTAGCAAGGATTAAAATTTGCTCTCTTTTGACATACAATCTGACTTGGCCTAGGTACTTTGTATTATGCTTGATGAGACTTGATTATATATGTTCCAGACATGTGCACACTGTTTGTGTAATGTTTCCCATATTGTTATCCTATCCTAACAATATTAGGTGTACTACACTTTGGATTACATATGTTTGAGTAATGTCTCTGGCTGCACTTTGTGTTCAAATGATCATGTACCCTGCTGCAGGAGCATTGCTGTGGAGGTGGTGAGGGCAGATGCAAATTCAAATTGATTTTTGTCACAATATTAAGCCTTGGCAAGAGTTCCCAAATTCTAGTGATGAACAATTTTGAGGAATTGGTATATGGGTGCTTTCTTGGAATTTATGATATGGACCTTTTGGGACAATTCCAAAGCCAATTCCAAAATCAACTACCTCATTTCTAAATTTCACTAGTGAATTCTCATCTTAGGGTTCATCTTTTGATCTAGTGAATGTTGGATTGCGTGAGCAAGTCATTTGGCACTTGCTTCTCTTCACTCCCCATTTTGTCCATTTCTACAATGTTCTTTCAAATTTCTCGATCAAAGAGAATACTGTCTTCATCACAACATAATCATCTTGTGAAGCAAGCTTCTACAAAATTGATGTCTAATATTTTGGTCAAATTGTCATCTTATTGGTGCTCTCTTCTCATGTTAGAGAGAGAAGGATCTCTACCTAATTTCATTGTCAACACGTGTTGGAAAAGAGAGGCAGAAGGGAGAGGAGAGAGACTTGAAAAGTTTCAAAATGTGAGATAAAATCAAGAGAGAAGGAAGGATTGAGCAAACACATTAACAAACTGAATAATTGCCTCACTTTTATAGTCATAACATTGATGACTTTCAAAAGCTTACATTAACTCCTGGAAGAGTATTGCAAACTAAAGGAAACCCTCCACACTTCCATGTATCACAACTACAGAATGATCCTTCCCACAATACCAATTCCCTTTTTTAACTTTGAGCCCGAAGCTCAAGTAACTGCTTCCAGGAAGGACGAGAAGAGATGTTGTCCCACCAGGCTTTCACATGCTTTCTGGAAGTGATACCCTCTCCTCTCTTGGCCTGGTGGAGAAGCAAGTAAGTGTATGGAATATGAGAAATATCTGCCAAGCTGAAGAAGTTACCAGCCAAGTACTCATTTTTGGCCAAGTGCTCTTCATAGATGTCAAGAATTTTTTCTAACTTCACCAGCTGCTGCTCCACAACTTTCTCATCAGGCTTCAACCCTCTTCGTGGGCCAAAAACAAGCTGGTAGGCAATGGTTGACACAACAGGGTTGTAGTTTTGGGACTCAACCTCTAGCCATTGGTTCACCAGGGCCCTTTCCTTCTCTGTTTTCCCAAACAATGGTGTACCTTGGCCCTCATACTTGTCGGAAACATATCTTGCAATTGCACGAGACTCTGCAGTGAATTTCCAACAGGGAATTATTTCAAAGATGAACATGGCCAGTTCACTCTCACAGAATCTTCGACTAAATTTTGGAAACAATGTTGCCAGTTTTGGTGGAATGTAAGTACTTGAAAGCCAAATTCCTTCTACAGTATACACAACTTTCAAAGTATCTTTGCCTCCTCAGAAAATAAAAGCACCGAACACTCAGTTGCAAATTTTCTTTATGGGCAACAAACCATTTATCAAACTCAGGAAATTAATTGTGCAAAACATAAACAGGGAACTTTGGACAGAACAATTGCCTACTTCAACACATAATCCCCTGAGTCCCTAGCCTTCTATCAATGCATGATTTTTTAGGTTTCAACAATCCACTACTCCATATCAAGCCCCTACTGCAGGCAACTAATCAAAATCATAGCATAGCACTGCGACATCCTCACGAAGTTACTAAAAAATCAAGAGAAGAATAAAAATCCTTGTGTTTGAAACATGGTAGCTTCAAGAGGGTAGGGTAGGGTTACCAAATATGGTCAAATCGCCATCTTGGAGCACTGGAATCACACCAAAGGGCTGAAGACAGAAAGACAGAACTTCATGAGTACGGTGTGCCAAATTGATTATCTGATTGTCCCACGAGTCTATAAACAAGGTTTCAGAAAGCTGGAAGCTACAAAGTTACATACTGCAAAAAGCCCCGGACATATAGGAGGATGGCACACGAGCATGTGAATCACATTGAAAAAAGAGAATGTTTGGATATTTTGCCCAAAAAAAGAAAAAAACCACACAAACACACACAGATAACTCTGGATCAAACTCAAGAGTAACCTCTCACATCTTCTATCTACCAGCATTCTTGTTGAACAATTTGTAGTCTCCTTACAAACTGTGCAACATGTCCAAATTGGACTCTTCTTCCTTAGGACAAAAAAATCAGTGCACGGGAGACCACCCTAAAACGTAATTATGCAAAAAGAACACCAAAAGAAGAAGAAGAAGAAGAAGAAGTTTGAGAATCATCAGATTCCCAGTATGTATTATAATGATACCTGTAGTTTGAGATACTCAGGCTTCTTATGCTCCCCTTTGGCGAGATCCACGTTCTTGAGGACAAAATCCTGCACTTGCTTCTCGAACAACGTGGTCAAAACACGCGAGGTGCAAGTCGAGCCCGCGGTCCCGAAAATCGTGATCGACATGATATAAGATTTTTGCGAAACTCCCAAAAAAAAAACAAACCACAAACACGCACACGCACACTCACACGCACAGAAAAAAAAACGCACAGAACCAAAAGCAACAAGAACGCTTCCTCCGACAGAACAAATTGCTCACACAAGTGAGGCGAAACCGCGAAGCTCGCTTGATAGCGAAATCGACGCAGCGACTTAAGAAGAGCGCGAAAACAACGAAAGCCGAAGGCTACGGAGACGCGCGCAGTCGCGTAAACAACACGTAGCTCAAGATCACACCGCTCGTCAAACCCTAAAAACGTGAGTCAAATCTCCGAATCTTCCAGAGGATCCTTAGGCAGATTCAGAACAGATTTCGCCAGGTTGGCGAAACTATTTCAAGGAACTCTTAAAACTGCAGCCAGTAGCCATAAATCTGGCCACAATTTTTTGTCGCTTTTAGGCGATTTTAAATGAATAAACCCCCCTCTTTTTCCCTTTGTATTGGTAGCCAGGGTTTGAAAAAAAGTAGAAATCTGGCTATAATCACTAGGGGAAAAAAACCACAGTCTCTGCCTACTAACCAGGGTTTTTTTTTTTTTTTTTTTTTTTTAATTTTTTTTTCAGTTATATTTTTCTTTGTTTTTAAAAACTTTTTCCCAATTTTTTATGTATGAAATATAGCGAATTTATTCGATTCGGTTAAGCTTTTCTTTTTGTAT
>Ga0116227_10009489_pt1 | contig 17624 bp, 12 predicted proteins | sample S1TSphgellanicum_FD_89693 | JGI IMG/M metagenome (GOLD analysis project Ga0116227, IMG submission 89693) | Host-associated microbial communities from peat moss isolated from Minnesota, USA - S1T2_Fb - Sphagnum magellanicum MG | ecosystem: Host-associated > Plants > Peat moss > Unclassified... | reverse complement strand
TGTCGTGTTTTGAAGATCTTGAGCTTGCACTAGTCAGACCTGCATAATGTGATGATCTTGGATTCTTGCATGAAGATGGTCTTCCCACTACAATCTCTAGCTACAGAGTACACAGGGGATGATGATGATCATCGGTCATCCTCATCCTCATCAGATGTTGTCTTTCGCTTGCCATGCATCACAGTTTACATCCATGTGCAGCTAAGTTCTGTTACATAATTTGAGTACACCAGAGTACCTCCACCCAGAGCAGTAAAATGGCCTATACAGTACATTTTACATCCATGTGCACTATCTGTTCTATTAGATAATTTAGAGCATCTGCAGCCACAGGAGTAAAATGGCCCTGGTTCACTACATTGTACATCCGTGTACAAGCCCTGTTCTATTACATAATTTGAGGGCATGGCGCAGTATCTATACCCATGGCAGCACATTGGCCTGTACAGTGTATTTGGGATGATGATATAGTAGTCCATGTATAGTGTGAAACTCAGTTTTGGCCTCATGTAAAAATATGCCTCTGGGATATTAAGTACTTTTCAAGACAGGCAGTAAAAGGAAAATTTGCCTTTTTTGATTGGCCAACCATAGTAATTGGCCCAGCTGGTGACATGTAAATAGTCTCACACTTTACTGAATGTTCTACCTTGGTAGCTTCCACACTAATTATATTATTTCCCGCAATGTTGAAAATTTTTTTAACTATTTTTTCAAACTTCAATTTTTGCTAAGGAAAATAGAGAATCTTTTGAAAGATGCTAACATATATATATATATATACATAAACATGTGGAATCTTGAAATAAATCATTATTCAACATTGAAATGTTTACTTAATGACATGCTACTACAGGTCTTGTTCACTATTTCATATATATGGGTCAGGATGGGGGAATAATTAACACTGGAAGATGGATGTGATAAACATTGGTAGAGGGTGGCATACGCCATCAGTGTTGGTGGAGATGCTCTCCAAAGCCTGGCCAGAATGGACCTTCAACAACAAACAGCCACACACATTATCAGCCATGGGAAGTCTGTTTATGACTCAGTTGTGGATGAATCCCAATTGAAAATACCCAATCTGGTTAATCAACAAACTACAAAACAGCCTTCCAATGGATGGGGAAGGGGATGAAACCCAACGAAAAAAGAACTGAAAATTTCTTTTAGTCTATTTATAGGGCTCTTTTGTGAACAAAATTTGGTGCAAGGCCTTTCACTTCCGGGAAGGTCGTGTGCCAGCTTGTCAGAGTACCTTACCTAATTCGAAAGGTACTTCTTTCTGTTTTCTATCTTTATTGCTCTTTCTTTCACATTTGAAGAGTGAGTGACCTCAAAAATATTTGAAGGTTCTTTATGCAAACACAGGGTCTATCTTTCAACCCTTCTGCAATTTTTGACAGACTGCACTCGTCCTTGCTAGTCTCATGACAAGTGCCTCAAATCACGGAAGGGTCTATTAAAGATAGACCCTTCTCTTGTACTGAATTGTCACCCGGCTTTACCTTGATAACCTATTCCATAAAGGATAGGCTCTTCTAGGTGTGAAGATAGGATAATATCTGGTCACTAATTGACCTTCTAAAAGATAAGTCCTGTAGGTGGGTAGGTAGGATATTAGAGGACTCTACAAACATATCATGTAAAGGATTAGTTCTGTATGTAGGTCGTCTAGGTAGGTAATAGGTGGCTATTATGTGAGCAAAATAAGCATGTAGATGGTTAGTAGTTAGTACAAAGGTAACGGCTAATGCGTTGTAGTAGGTAGGTATTAAAACCAAAAACTGAGCTAATGTTTCTGAGCTAACCACTGTGATTAGGGTTTAGGGTTTAGGACTGGGGAACTGGAACCCAATGAAAAAGTATTTCCTGTCCACCCACCATCCATCCCTCAGCGTTTTGTGTTGGTCGTTCACTCTGGCCCATAACACAAACAACTTTTCTTTGCTTTTGTAGGGGAAACTTGTCACGGGGCTGTTGTCTCCCTCCCCTTCCATTGGGTGAACCAGCACCCACACTGGCACCATGGTAAACACTCTGAATTTTCTTTTAGGTTGCTTCTAACCACGGTAAATATCCCACCCTAAGACTAAATCAAGGTCTTTGAGTCGAAATTGAATACAGCCACTGAAAGGCCTCACTCAAGAAAGTGAAGGTACCAATGTGGGCGCTGGTTCACCATGGCCTCTCCCTTCTAGGGTTTTTAATGGGGGACTTGTTTACAAAGTTCTGATGAAAAAATTGTATTCTAATAACATAGGTAGCACGGTTTTTCTTTTTTCTATTTTCTTTTCAATTTTGTTAATGCACCTTTTGAAAGTGTGTTTAGGGAATTCATGGCAGACAATGAAAAAGCTTACCATGAAATTGCTGCAAATACTACTTGTGAAGTTGTAAATAAAGAATTACTCCAAGAGTTGGACAAAACCAGAAATGCATCAAAGCTAGAGGATGAAGACAGAGTTGTGCATAACCTAAAAGGCTACTTGGCTAGCTTCGAAAGAAATAATGTCTATAAAAAATCCTCCTTAATGTTCATGGTTGGGTGTTAAAAGGTAAAACCATGTTTATTCCAAGTTCTAATTGTAATGATTTCGATTGTAATGGTTTCCAACCATTAAATTTATTTGTATGTAACAATCCTTTCATGACAATCACTTGCTACCCACAAGATGTGAGTCTCAAGTTTATGAATGTTTTACGGCACTTTGAGAAGGTGAAAATTAATTTGGAAACTGTAAAAAAATGAGCTACCATCTGGGTTCTTAAAGACCTCTCGAATGGGTTGAAGTATAGGAATTCATCTCATGTGTGAATATCATAGCTAGGAAAGAGGAGGGACCTTATGTCTAGTACTTTGGAGTGGGAGGGATCTTAGAAGTGTTGGTCATTTTGTTCTTTTTTTTTAATAACCGTTAGTTTTAATTTTTCAACAATTATATAGGAGAAGGGCCAATATGGAAGTTAGTTTCTGTTTTGAGGTGCATCACATCAAAACACCGAATGGGTGCAATCACAATCAAATGAGCCAATGATGACAAAGGACTCAAGGATTACAATCTCTTTTTTTTTTATCATTTTCATTTTATCATAGAAAGGATTTTTTGGATAAATCTTTTGCAATATGTTATTAAAAATACATATAATTTTCTCAATATATCACTTTTTTAATTAACTTTTGATGAATATTAATTAAGAATTTTCTAAAAATGTACATATTCTATCAAATTTTGAGTTTCATTTTCAAAAATTATCTTAATTTCAAATTGTATAAAAATATGCTAAATATGATTTGTGTTTTTATCATAAAATACAACTTTGTTTTAGATATCATGACATTACACCTTGTTTACATGTGGTAAAGGACTTTTGAATTTTTTGAATTTTGTTTAGTAGATTTTATTTTTTCTTAATTTTCAAAATTCACAAATTTCAAATTTTGAATGTTTTTTGAGTGTGGGTAATCAATTAATATCATCTTAATTAAATTTCATCAAATTTTCATTATTAAAAGATTCTTTAGCTTAGTAATTTACAAAATTGATTGCTTTTGATGCAACTATGTGGGACCTCGTAATGTGTCCCACATTTTACAGGGTCTCACATTTTGATCGCATTTTGAAGACCATTTTGTTGCATCATCGTGGACTGCCAACAAAAAAAAAGGGGGGGAAAAGGGGGAAAAAAATGGAAAATAAATAAATAAATAAAATAAAATATAAAACAAAAAGTTGGATAGATTCAATTTTTCTTTTTTCCCTTTGTTTTTAATCTCAAACAAGTTCCACCACTTGCACAAGGCAATGGGTGGGGTAATACCTCACCATGGCACATGCAACATAGTGAACCAAAAGCAACAATGTGATAAACTAATGATAACACTGACAATAGAGGGATCAATGGTGGTGGTGGGGTACTTGGTAGTTGAAAGTGTAAAATAACGTGATGGACCACCAACTTGCCACCTACAAATCAATGGTGATGGGGTTAATACCTCACTAAAACACATATAATGGGAGTAGCAACTAGCAACACAAATGAACAACAACAAAAATAAATGGGCAATGGTTCAAGTGGGTACTAGAAGCATAACAAGTAGCACTAGCAATGTGATGACCAACAACAACACCAATAATGCAACAAACTAACACAACACTAGAAAGGTGACAACCAACACTAACACCAACAATGCAACAATTAACGCCACCATCAACAACATGATGAACTATGAATAACACTAGCAATGTGATGAACCAACAATAACACAAGTAATGTGATGGACCAATAATAGCACTGTCATCAACAACATCACAAATAATGCACTAATAATATGACACAATAGCAACAACATGAAAGAACAATGCAAAGGAACAACAGAAAGGATAAAAAAAGAAAGCAACGTCAAAAATCAACATGAGGAAAAATAAAATTCTTAATCATGATTAGGAATAATTAACCCCAAAAGGGTTTTAATACACTCAGGTACCATATGCACCTTTTATTTAACAACTAACCTAATTTTTAAATTAACATAACTATTAACATGAAAATAGGTTTCTAGTTCTCTCATAGAACTAATCCAATTTTCAAATTTTTATAAAAAGGGAATTAATTTCACCCAAGTGAGAACCATTCATTTGATTTTCAAATTAGTTATCACCAAATGTGATACAAGTTGGATTTTATTGTGAAAACCAGTTTGAAAACCAAGTGTCCCAATGAAATCAACCCAACATTGTAAATAACCCATTAATGAACAAAAAAAACATCATTTAAAAAAACACATCTTAAACATGACACGATTGTGTTATATTTGAATCTTCAAACCTTAAGTTGATAATAAAATTGGTTGAAATATATAGCCACCTTACATGTATTAAAGGTTATGAGGTCAATCTATTTTTTTAAGTCATGCTAAATGTATTTTCATAAGGTCCACCTAACTATTGTATGGGTTACCTTGGGGTTGATTAGGGGTCAAACCATCAAGGAACTTGGTTATTGCAACCTTAATTTGATTATGTGACTTAAATTTTTGAAATTAAAAATGAAATGTTTTCTCAACATGACGACAAACCTTTGAGGCTTCATTTCAAGGGTGGTTGAATGTGAATTCAAAAACATGTTATGTGACTTCAATGAAATGACATCTGAAAAAATGATCCTTACTTTGGTGGATTTTATAGATACCTTTAAAAAAAGGGAGGATGAATGGGTAGGATGAGCCTAAAATGAGGATTATTTTTTATGAATAACTTTATAATGAGTAGGTAGGATAAGGCTCAAACTAAGGCATAAAGTAAGGATTATTTTATTGATAACTTTATTGAGTAAATTATGAGCCAAAATTTTATGCCCAAATCTTACACCAATGCAACTAAGGCACAAAGTGAGGTTTATTTTATTAATAATTTTATTGAGAAAATTATGAGCCAAAATCTTATGCCCAAATCTTACACCAATGCTTAGTCTCCTCTCTATGGACAAAACCAATAAATTGAGATCTCAATTTGTCTCCATCTCAATCATAATCAAAATATTAGTTAACAAATTGGAATAGGCAGCCAGGCTATAATGTTGCTCAAGTGGCAATCATCCATAAGAGTATTTAGTCAAATTTGGTGATCAAAACATGAGTAGAAGAATCTTAAACTACTTTCAAGACATTGTAGTCAGTTATGGTGATTTCTGGCAATTTTTTAATTTTAATTTTTTTCAGTTATGGGTATTTTTAAAAAAAAAGGAATTTGTGACAAAATATTCTTTATTTTTTTTATTTTTCACAAAATGGTGAAAGTTTGCCACAAAATAAATCACTGAAGCAGCCCATTGCTTAATGACTATGCCCCTACTGGTATGAAATCAAAGCATCAACAATTATATAACTGAGACATGTTCCATGAAGTTCCCCGAAAATGAACTCATTTATATATTTCAGAGTAACACCCAGTGAAGATTCCTCAAATTGTGGATCCAAAGGAATTCTGCTTGTTCTCAAGCCTCTCACTGACAAGCAAAGGCAACAAAATTCAAATGTACAGCAGGTCAAAAATCATGTCCGTGGCCTTGTATCTGGACTGTCACTGGAATATCATCCCAAGTTCAACATTTCAATGTTGAACAATGCAGTACCATAGCAAGTTCAACATTATGATGTTTGAATCATTATTTTATTTTGAAGATTCCATGTCAAACACATAATCCGGAAATATTCTAAAGGATTACCTGTTTTTTTCTTTGAAAAATTTATTTAAAATCACTTCAATATTTCTGAAACTAACATAATTAGTGTTGAAGCTGCCAAGGTAACCCAGTAAATTTCCAAGTCCAGCAGGCGAAGTTCACAATGATAATGATCTTAATTTGCAAACCCAGACAGTAAGAATCCACAAAACGTATCAACAGCCATCCTTCAATAAATAATCAGCATGGCCGGTTTATTACTGTTGGTGATAGATGTGTGGGTGCACACAATGAGCAGGTTTCTGTGTCCAGATTTAAACAGTAGCATGCACTTGCTGCCAAGGATGGAACCAGATTGAATGTCTGAGAAAGTGGATTGAAAGTGGGCCGATTAGGTAACGCCTAAACACCCGGCTTCTTTTGGACATCAACTCACAGGGCAATTCGTCTCAATGTAAAAATTTCAAAATTATGTCCTCATTGGGGGCATCAAACAAAACAATCATCAAAAACTTGACTGATTATCCCTCATAAATGATGTTTACTTACCCCATCCAAAATATAACTGCAACCCTTGCTGATAATAGAGGTACCCAGAAAGGTCACTCTCTTTTCAACTCTTCTTTGATCCCCTAACCCCTCTTTTAACCTCTAAACACTGTTATTCACAAAGTAACGAAATTTCATTAAGGCCAGCTTTACACTATGAGGCAGGGCCCAAGAAAAACTTGGGGCCAACTTTGAGCATTTTTATGTTGCCAATTGGCCCCAAGTTACTAATAAATGTTAGAATATTGACATCAGAATATTGATAAATGCTGGAATATTGGTCCCAAGGGTTGCTAATTGACCTCCCAAATTTGATGGTATCCTTTTTTTGGGCCTTTGGGCCAAAACAAGGCCATAATGTTCAGAATTTATTAGTAACTTGGGGCAGATTGAAAAGATTTTTTCTATGTCAGCCTTGACTCCTAGTGTAGAACCCTTGGGCCTGATTTCAACTTTTGCACCAGTACGAATGCTGGATTTGGATTGAACATTGGCCGTGACTCCTATTGTAAAGTGGGCCTAAATATGGGTATAAAACGCAGCCAGGGCGAATTGAGCCCCACACACTGGAATCCTGGTAAAAATCCAAAACCCCTTTAGATTGTTAAAAAATATTCTAAATATTAATAAATATCACCTCCATAGACTAAATCTGGGTCACTACGTCCAAATCTATAAATTTTGGGCCTAATATGGCCATTTAAATGAGATTTGGGGTTTTTACCATCATCCCAATGTAGGGTTCAATTCGCCTTGGATTTGCCCTGGTCATAAAATGCTGAACCTCGACATTAAATGCACGACGTTTGAAAATATTTATACCTGCAGTACACACTACAATAGCAGTGATTGGTCAGTTGAAGCCAATCATGGCTTCAAGATAAAAACAAGACAGCATAAAACTCAGTTTTGGTCAAATTTTGTGCAAATCTGATTTTCCATCCCCAGCCCAGTGTATTTTTTTCCATGTTTTTAAAAATCTCACCCTCTTTATGACCAAATAGGGGTACTGGTGCTGTGTTTGCCTTAGTTTGCGGATATCTCTAATGTCCTTCACCTGATTGGTACCTGTTATTTGTTAGAATGCATGAAATGCCAGCCCCACTGGCCTTCCTGGCCCCAAAAGTCAGTACACACCATATTTTCATTTAGACCCTCCCTAAATTGACATGGACTTCGCTAATGAGCGAGCCACTTGGAACCTATGACCACATGCTACATTGTTCAATTTTTTCTTGAGAAATATTTATGTTATTTGTTGCTACATCAATTTAAATTATTGAAAAAAAACCATTCTTGGCTTATCAGAAGTTTAGGTTTTAACTAGTCTAGTTTTAGATCTTCCAAAGACTTAAGATACAGGTTTGCTAATCTAGATGAAGGTTATAAAGATATTATATTCATTGCTATGGTAATACCTTAGTCAACCTCTGCCTTTTAAACGAATGATGTATGAGCTTGGTCTCTCTGATACCTTGTAATAAATAGGTCTCACCAGGGATTCTTCCAGCGACAAATTTCTGCCAAATTGAGACTTGAAAAATACTACCTATTTCATCCTATACCAGGGAATTTATGGAACAAATGGCCCAAATTCACTGATGACTATTGTCTCTTCTTGTCTCTTCTTAAATTGTCAGGCCATAAAAAGTAACACTTCCTTCAATTCAGTGAGTTCTTCATTTGATTTTGATGAAAAAATTTCCAAATCTACAGATTTAAATGATATGTTCCAGTAAGTAGCCAAGAACACAGAAGGATCCTTTTATTAAAAATCCTTTCATATCTGGTGTACAGCCAAATTTTGGCTAATTATTTTCTGGATGATGGCCACTTTGGCTACAACAAAAAACTGAGAAATGAAACTCGGGGTTTGACTTAGGCGCAGCAGAATCAAGTAACCAGCACATATATAGCAGGTGAGCATTCACATCAAATGTGCACAAAACCTTCACAAGTTGTACATGGCTCATCTTGTGGAGCAGTAAGGATCATGCAGAGCTTGATTAATTGACAAACCCTACATTGGTCAAAATGTCCACCTGATGATTAGTTACCTCAAACATTCTGTCAGACCTGCCTGAGTCTTTAGCAAAAGAGGATGGAAAATTTATGATTGTCCCAAATGATCATCCCACCCTCAACTCCTGTCTTTCATGCAGTTACTTTACCTCTATCTGTTTTGGGTCTAGGTTTCTGTTTACAATAGCTTCTTTCATCCAAGTTGATCTTCATCCTCGAGCTTCATTCATTGGTTTAATGTTCCTTCTAGAACCTCACGAATTCTGGTTTTTTTCTCAAATTCCTCAAGTACATCCATTGGCCAGGATCCCGAGCATTAATTAGCATTAAATGGTGACTGCCATAGGTGGGCTGGAGCATTTTTACAAAAGTGCTGTTACAAGTGGTGATGGAGGAAGTCCCAAGGTCTAGATGTGCTAATCTAATTATTCTTATTTTTTTAAATGGTGAAAAAGTCCCTAATGATCACAATTTTTGGGGGTGTTTTTTTCAATTGCTGAAAAACAAATTCATCAAGTTGTTAAATTTCATCACAAAGACACTATCACTGTTTATCTATCTACTTATTTATATATTTTAAATCATTTTGGTTGGAATGGGGATTGGCAATGAATATAAGGACATTCATGGCACTTAAAAGAGGATGCCATCGAAGAAGATCCTTCACATTCCTAATGAATGGGCATGATAGCCCTCCCCTTACCTAGAGGGATTTGGATGGATATGAAGTGCCTTTGTGCCTTTCACAATTGAAATACACTACTGAAAATTTTCAAGTGCTTTGTGATATTGATGCACTCCCAACTCCTTAAAGGATTCAAATGTGAGCCCAAGTAGAAAACATCGGAAAAAGAAGGAGTCGGAGCACGCTCTTTAGCTCATAACACTTTGAAGGGTAGAAGGGTGTGTTGGAGCTCCGGGATGGGACTAGAAAGAGTTGACAAGCTTCACTCACTCACACAGGCCTGCACACAACCCACACAAGGTGGTTAGTGCATAGTTGTAGCACCCTTGATGCTAGGACGAGCCACGGGCAACACGAACACACAAGACTCAGCACGGCTCGAACTTGGGGGAAGTCACCACCTTCCCCCTTATAGTATACTCTGCAGCTTTCCACGAGGGCTACATCCAAATGGTTATTTTTCCTGGGACTTCCGAGTGGGAGTCCCGAAATCGCGCCAAATGGGACTCCTGCGACTTTGGAGCCCAATAACTTTGTAAGCAGACCTCGGATCGCAATGCGATCTGAAGAAAAGTTGCAGCTCTCGTCGAGACCTTTCCAACGATATGTAACACGCCCCCTGTAGCTAAGTAAATCGAGACGATTCTCGACTTTTTGTGATCGGGAGTCAAATTGGCAATTCGACTCCCGGCCCTTCTTTTAGCCATAACTTATGTTTCAGATGTTCAAATGAACAATGCAAGCCCATTTTAGACATTTATGCTTCAAGAGCTTTCCAATGATATAAAGAACGCCACAAGACATTGAGGTTTGACCCCTGCAATCGTTCTCTGAAGTTTTGAAAGTTCACCGGGACTCCATCTCCCAAAGTGAGAGTTGCCTTTGGAGTGTGAAGGTTCACTCCCTCATACTCCCTCACACTTTCTAACACTCCCTAGAGCATGTGATGTGACTCCCAGGCTTCTTCTTGCCTTAACTCACGGGCTTCCTCTTGACCCGTAATCTTACAATGCTTTTACTTTGACTCCCGATCTTCTTTCTTCTTGGTCACACCCTTGCAAGCCCTTTGCCTTGGTCGTGAGCCCAAGGTTAGGGTTGTGACAGATATGCACTCCACACTCCCTAATCCATGGGGCATGTTTCTCACTTCTGTAGTTTATTCATGACTAAGAACATCCCCACTAGTGCTTTGTATGAGACCCTTGCTCATTAAAATCAGATGAAGAAAAGTGAAGATATGTCGGTTTGGCTTAGTAAAATGGTCTTTTTCTTGCAAATTTGCTCAGTTTGCTAAGGCTAGTAAAAGGTGCATCAAAGATGTGCACCTGCTAGAGAAAAGTGTAATAAATATGATCTGAATATTTCTCCCTGTTTTTTATTCGCCAATCATAATGAATGGTCTAGGTTGTTTGCTATTAGTAGTTCGTACCTATTTGCGGTTCCTATTCCAGTCTTACAGGTGGGGTTAAAAAAAGCAAATAACTACACTTGGATTTGAGAAATATTTTTGCAGGGTCACATACTGAGCACCAGTGGGGATGATCTAAGACCATTATTTGCTCTATATAAACCCATTGTGGCATGTAGCTTTTCACATCCCAAGTTAGCCAAGAAATCCATGTTTAAAATACGTGTTCTTTCTTGATATGAAAGTCATTGTTAAAAGGTTTGGGAACCAGTACATAGACTTCACCACAAAAGACCTTGATCGTTTAGGTCTCTTATGCCACCATTATTAACCTAGAGGCTGGTCAAGCCTGGTCTCCTAACAGATGGTTAAACCAATTTTAACTTTCCTCCAAGTGAATGCATCTAGCATGATGCAATGAACATTTTTTTCCCAATTTTGTGATATAGTTGAGGTGGCAATCATCCAAAAGACAATTTAACACAATTTGGCTATTAACAAAATATGAAAAAAAAACTCAAGCCTTATATATATTGTGCTACCTACTTGAACAATGTATAGAAATCTGATGACTTTTTTTTAATGTTATGAATTTTGGAAAAAAATTTCAGAAAATCATTGAAGTTGCAAATAAAAATTTGCAGTAGTGCAAAACTTCAGACACAGAAAAAAGGCTGCTATGCAGCAAAGCTATACTATCACTCTACACAAGCAATGTTGTACCAACTAAGTAAGGCAACTTCAATTACACTATTACAATAGTCATTTTCATTTCAAGTGATGCTTGTAGTCTATTTGTTTAGTTTTTCACTTTGCATGTACTTTATGCAAAGACATCTGAAAGCAACTGATTCGATTGAAGAGAAATGGGTAAAGTAAAAAGGGAGTGCTATTGCCACAGATGGCAATGTCATATCCTCACTCCCAGCAATTGTTTTCTCTGTTATGGGCCTTTGGACATGCTTTTGTCCAATACCCAAATCTGGTTGTAGATATCACACAATTATTTTGTGAGTTCAATTGTTAAAGTGTGATCTTGAAGAGTTGATAATCTTTCAAGAAAATCACATGTGAGCATTTTGAAAAAAAATTAAATCTAGTATTGACTAATTTTTCCTATATCTATTCAAACATTAAGGTGAAAGGAAAAGTCTTTAAAGGCCCAAATGTTCCTTGATGCAAAAATTGGGAAAGTTGAATGCACATCATGGAATTAAGGACTTTCATCATATACCGGGTGCCCATTCAAAAAAAAGGGATAAATTCAAAATTTTAAACACCTTCAACTTTATATTGAAATGTACATCATTATAAGAGGAGGGTAATGAAATTAATGTTAGTTTTTGAAAGAGTATTTAGGGAAAGCATGCCAAGCCTAATGGTAGGGGCATGTACTATTCATCTATATTCGCATTTTGACAAGGTGAACATATCCAAAAACTGTAAAATAGATGAAGTAACTCGTGGGTACCTAAAGACCTCTACAATGGGCCTTTTGGTTTGCAAAAAATAAGGGTCAATCATTAGGTTCTTTTAAAACCATGCTCATACATCAGAAATCAGTTCTTTGATTTTTTGAGATATTAGAAACCAATTCTTTGGTTTTTTGGGAAACCATGGTTATATATATATATATATTGCCCGGAAAACCACTCGGTAATTGGTGTGGTTACTTTCTCTTGGAGAACCAACGGCCTTTTAAGAAAATGGTCTGCAATCCTGGTCCCTCTGATAGCGTGCACAACCTAGATCTCACTAGTGAAAAGAAATCACTAGGGAATTTTTTTCCAAATTTTGATCTGAAAAATATGATTTCAATTGACACAGGGGAACAAATGGCCAAAATTGACCAGATATAAAGGAAAAAAATTCCAAATCTCCAGACATTTTAATGATAATTTCTCATAAGTAGCCAAGAATATAGAAGGATTTTTTGTTTAAAATTCTTTCATCTCTGGTGTATAGCAAAATTTGGATCAATCTTTTTCTGCATGATCATCACTTTGGCTACATCTCTAAATTGACAAAAGACCCTCTGGATCTCACTTAGGAGCAGGAGAATCAAATAATCAGCGTGTACAGTCGGTGAGCATTCACAACAAATGTGCACAAAACTTTCAAGAGTTGTACATGGCTCAGCTTGTGGGGTTGGGTGAAGCAGCACCCACACTGGTACCATGGTATATCCCCAAAAATTCATCTCAATTGCTAGTAAATATTACAAGTATCCCATGTTTAGACTAACTAAATCAGGGTCTCTGAGTTCAAATCTAACATTTTTTGGGTTTAATTTGGTCACTGAGAGGCCTTGCTCAAGAAGTTGAAAGTACCAGTGCAAGTGCTTCAATGCAGAGGAAGATCATGCATGGCGTAATAAATCCACAAACCCTTCTTCCATCAACATGTACATCTATTGATTAGTTACTACAAATTTCTCTCAGAGCTGCTTGAATGTTTAGGAAATGAGGATGAAAATTTTATGAATGTCCCAACAGGTTATCCCACCCACAACATGCATCTTTCATCCACTTACTCTACATCTATGTTTTGGGTGTAGTTGGCTCCTTCCAATGCCTCCTTTTATCCAAACTTATCCACATCCTTCAACTTATTTTATTGGATTTAAGTTCCTTCTAGAACCTCACTAATAGTTTTGAATTAGTAAGTTTTAACCATCTTTGTATGTGTATGTATGTATACAAAAAGATTTCACCCTTATTAATAGGAAAGCAGGAGTAGGGTTTATTAAAAACTTGAACTAGGACAAAGATTCAGAATTACCTAGTTCTAAAGTATGTCATTCTTTTGAAATTGTTGGGGATGTAATTATAGGTGCATGCATGTGGCCCAGTTGAATGCACCTACACTAGTACCTTCTTGAGTGAGGCTATGCAACAAGGCCCAGTCATTAGTGCCAGAAAGCTGAATTTGGAGGCCTAATATGGATGCAGTTAAGTATGTACAGATGCACATATGTATGTACAATAAATCAATCCGAGCTAGTGTGAATTCAACATTTGGATCAGCTATGAATATTAAAGTATTCTTAAAATGGGGGATGTTTAAAACTAATGATTCTAACACCACATGGTAACTATAGATCACCTCTGGTGAGGAAAACCCAATAGAAAGTAGCAGAAGTTGTAAACTACCTAGCATGGACCTTAATCACTTGACTTGATCTATCACTTGGTCCAAACTATTTTTCATTCCCTTCTTAGGTTTGAAATAGGTTTAGCAACCAAATTAAGATGGCAATCAACCCAAGCAATTTATTTTTCCTTGGAATCTTTTTCATTGGAATGGGAATTGATGCCACTTAAGAGGGTGCAATCCAATGTAAGGAAAATGTGTAGGGTAAAGCCCTAATGTGGGGGGCATTCCCAAAATAAGGGGCCTAGGAAAAGGTGGTCATAGAGTCTAGCTATGCATTTAGAGATTTTCCCAATGCACATATGGCGTTAACCAATAGGATAACTTATATTCATGAGGTGAAGGTTATTATGAATTTAAACATACCTAGATTAGGAGGCATATGAGATGGAGGGTCCTTGTGGTTACTTCTTAAGGGTGCACCGGATCTTACACCTACTTGGAGGTCCAGGCATCTCACACCTCACCTACTTCGGGGTCCAAAATTTGCATAAGATCCCTCACACTCTTAATGAACAGGCATAATACCCTGTCCTTTCTGGGAGGTGTATGTATGGATTTCAGATGCCATGATCCAAAAGCATGAGGGAATTTCTCGAAGTGCCTTGTGACATGTACTCCACACTCCCTAATGTATGGGGCATGTTTCCCACTTCTGCAGTTATTCATGACTTAGATAGTCATTTGTTTCATAAAAGCATGGAGATACATGGCTTTTCACATGCCAAGCTCCAACTTGGCTTTTTGAGCTAGCTGAGTTACCCAAGTTACCAAATAGGTGTTCTTGCTTGAAGCAAGCTGGTGCTCTTCATAAAAAAATGTTTGTAGGAATAAAAACCAGTACAGAGATACCACAAAGAACATTGAATGTGTAGGTTTTTCATAGGCCAGAGGCTGGTCAAGCCTGGGCTCCAAATTGACAGTTAAATCCTTTGTAAATTACCACAAGCTGACGCATCTAGGGTGATGCAATAAGGTAAAATTTGAAGATTAAACTCCATGCAGAAGTTTTTTTTTTCCAATTGTATGATATAGCTGAGGTGGCAATCATCCAGAAGTAAAATTTGGCTATTAAAAAATATGAAAGAAAGAAATAAATACCATTCTATATATTTTGCTTCCTAATTGAACCATGCATAGAAATCTGATGATCATTTTTTTCAAATATTTTGGTTTGTTTTTCTGACTTTAATCATTTTTCAGAAAATGATTGATTTTGTGATCTAATTTTCCCAAATTATTGCAACAATACAGAAAAGAAGGCTGCTATGTAGCTCTTTATATCACTCTACTCAATTAATGAAGTGCAACTTTATTCACAGTTTTAACAGTCATTTTCATTTTACAATATGCTTGTAGTCTCTTTGTTTCCTTTTCTCTTACACTTTAGTGTTGACAAAGACATTTGAAAACAACTGATCTCTTTGAAGAGAAATGGCTAAAGCAAAAAGGCAATGATATTGCCAATTCTAGATGAAACTAAGCTTTCAACAATAATGTCATAGATGGCAATGTCATGTGCCAACTCCCTGCAATTGTCTTCTCTGTTTTGGGCCTTTAAGCAACTTTATTTGTGGCAGACATAGTGGAAAACAGCTTATCTACTTGAAATGGGGCCATTGCCAATTTTAGACTAAACTAAACTTTCAACAAACAACACCTACTGCTAACTCATTGCCATCTATGTTGAAAGCTTAGTTTCATCTAGAATCCCATAGATGGCAATGTCATGTTCATGTCAATGTTTGATTTTTTATTTTTAAATTATTTTCAACAAAAAAATTTGGGGATTTATTTTTTATAGCTTGTAAATTCGACTAATTTTGCAATTTTATTGAAAATTTTGCCAATTTTCTTATATCACAAAAATTGGGGAAAAACAACCTTGGTCCCTGCATTTGTCTGTCATTTGCGCTCTTGAATGCAGTTCTGAAGCCAATACCAAAATCCAATTGCAAGTATCATAACTACATGTCCTACTCACTCGCTCAAGAAAGGAAGGCTGAGGGAGGGGGGCTCTCACGGAGAGAGGGTGGGTGGGAGTGGGGTCATGTTAAACCAGTCATATAAGATTTGGCTAGGACCTATAACCATGGTATGTAGCCAACAATCTCATATACCAACCAAACTCTACTAAACCTCATCAAGATAAATTAAAACCTATTACCCTAAGTAAAAGGGTTCTCATGTGTAACTAATGTGGATTTGACATTGTGATCCTTGTAGCATTAGTGGATTAGAGGTGTGAAAATGAGGAAGCAATTTTCATTGTACTCCTGTCGCATCGCCAACCTTTGTGGTTAGCTCCATATTAACCATCCACATGGGTATACTCACGTAATAGCCACAAGTGCTTTACCTACATACCTACTTACAGAGTAACCCCTTACATTCCTTTAGACATACTTATGTGCATAGACCTACCCACTTCCATAGGTAATGTGAGGGGTAGTAGCCTGAGGGTTATTGGAAAGATTACTCAGGTGATTCACCCTTACCAGGGCACTTAGATGTGACTTCAGAACACACTGCGCCATCCATTGGAAACTTGTTAAGACTCAGTCAACTGTAGATCAGGTAAAACAACAAGGACCCAGTTATCAACTTGGTGATTTCTCATGTAAAACCCTCCTACTTACACCCATGGTTGGCACCTTCATCTTTTTGAGGTGAGGCCTCTTAGTGGCCTTATTAAACACAAAACATGTCAGATTGGAGCTCAGATTTAGTCTAACCATGGATATTTCTAATATTTAGAAATAATCTAAACGTAATTTGGGATTTTTACCATGGTACCAATGTGGGTGCTGGTTCGTCCAAGGCCAGTTCACACTACCTAGGTAACTAGGTATGTAAGTGCAAGGGCACCCATACGGAAGTGAGTAGGCCATAGTAGGAAATGTAAGTGGTTAAATTATTGTGTAGGTGGGTAAGGCACTTGGCACCTAATATTACAAGGTAAGTAAACGACATGAGGAAGGTAAGCAGATGGAAATTGTGGATGATTAAATAGTACATAGCTAATCACACCAGCCTTGACCAGCTATGGGACTGGAATACCAATGAAAAATGGTTTTCTATCCATAAACCATCATCCATCCACCCATCCTGCATGGGTCGCTGGGCAAGCGCTGGTTAACTCCGGAAGCCCGGCTGGTGTGCGGACTGACACACCAGTCGGTGACCCTGACAGGGTTTCCGCTGCAAGCCCTTCGATTTGTCGTGTCTCGGGCACCACGGTCCCCGGGAGCTCCAGGCCATCCCGAGTCGACCAGAGAGGGTTATTCCCTGACCTCCTCTCCTCTGGAGCGCTCGCAAGTCCCGAGGCTGGCGGGCTTTGTTCTTCCCTGACCTAAGGACCTTGAAGGAAGGATCAACAGCTATAAAACGCGAGAAAGAGAAAGACCTGCGGCGCAGACTACCATTGCATTGTCTTCCATTCTTCTCAACTGAACTCTTCTTAGCTCATCCTCTGTAGTCTCCTGCTCCTCCTTTTGCTCCAGCAGCTGCTGCTGGCTCTCTCCCGTGTCTGCACTCTTCTCTCAGGAGCCGCCTATGATCTAGTGCGACTTCTACTATCTTTTTTCTTCTACTTGCAACCTCTTCTCTTCTAATCTC
>Ga0116227_10009488_pt1 | contig 17624 bp, 10 predicted proteins | sample S1TSphgellanicum_FD_89693 | JGI IMG/M metagenome (GOLD analysis project Ga0116227, IMG submission 89693) | Host-associated microbial communities from peat moss isolated from Minnesota, USA - S1T2_Fb - Sphagnum magellanicum MG | ecosystem: Host-associated > Plants > Peat moss > Unclassified... | reverse complement strand
CACGCCCCTCTACCCCTCCAAGTGTTGTGAGCTAGGGAGCGCCTCCCGACCACTCCCACTTCCGCTGTCTCTCACTTGGACTCACATTTGAGTCCTTCGAGTGGTTAGGAGTGCGTCACTTGGACATCATTCACATGGGCAACAAGCAAAATAAGTATTTTTTTCATTTTTTCCTATTTGATTAGTCACTTCATGTCTATTTGTTTTACTATTGCTTTGTGTAAATATTGGAGTTGGAATGCACATGTCTTCCTTGCTACTTGATCACAAACAATAGCAAATGAGATGAATTTGTTTTTTCCTTGTCAATTTTTTTGGTCATTAGTGTTTTATTTGCTTCATATAATTGGCTTTTGTCTTCCTTGCTTTTTTTTGTTTTTAATTTTTTTGGGGTATTTTTTCATGTGTTTTTTTTTGTATTTTTCATGTTTCATTTTTGCTTCTTTAAAACACAAATTCCCTTTTGTATTTTTTCACATTTTTCTTTCTCTCTTTTCTTTTTCAATTAATCTTTAGTCAATAATTATAATTATGAAAAAATTGGGTCTAAAAACTATATTACTTTTTCATATACCTAAGTTGAAACATTCCCAAAAAATTATTTTGCAATTTTGCAAAATTGTGAGAGTTAAAAAAGGTGAATATTTTTCTTTGTAAATTTTTGCAATATTTTGGTAGATTATTTTGTTTGTAAATGCTTGTAGTATTTTGGTAAATCATAAAGTTGTTTTTCTTTCAATTCATCAACCAACATTATCTTGTGAAAACTAAACATGCAATAGTTTTTTTCAAATGAAATTGCATGTCAAGTCTTCATGAATGAAGTGGTAATGGAAAATGAACATTTGCAAGAGATGTCTAAAGAAAATCTAAATCTTTAAACAAAATTAAGCAGAAATCCAAAAAATGTCGTAAGAAAAATGAAAAACAAATTGCAAAAATTACCTATGCAAAGAATTTTTTTTAAAGCACATAATAAAACTGAATTATGTTAGGCATTTTATTGTGTCAATGATAACAACGATATTAATCCTAAATCTCCTTATGTCATGCGTTGTATTTTTTGTTACAACATTATAGTTTTAATTCAAGCCCAAAAATTCAAACAAAAAAGGTTTATTTTTATACAATACAACAAATGGAATAATTGCATCAAAAATTTGCATCTACAAACCATTTTATTCTTGCCAAAAACTTTGAAGAGGAAGCGAACAATCTTGTGAAAATAGAAGAAAAAAAACAACTAACAATTAAAGAATGGGCATTATATATATAACATTTTTTTGTTGAGTCCTTTTGTTGCAAAAAAACCTTTCAAGAAAAATGATTTGCAACATAAATAAAATTTGGAGGATTAGGGTTTTTAATTATGAAAAGTCAGTTGCCATTGTAATTTGTGAGAAAATGTTTAGTTGAAGTGCTTTATTATGCATTTGCGTCCAAAAAATAAATTTCCTTCTATAAAAGAATTTTCACAAGAAATGTTACCTGAATTAGTGGGAAAAAACTAAATAATTATTTGTTTTTTCACCCTTGGCATTATGATTCTACAACAGTAAGTTTTGACCTATTGATGTTTAAAGGTGCACATGATATTTTTGCACTAGTGATCAATTTTTTAAAAGCTTATTAACAATCAAAGCATAGTACCCTTGGACTTTTAAAAACTATAGATACTATTGAACAAATTTTAACCATAAGGTTGATTGAATTGTTGTACAATATGACATGAAAAGAAATTTTTTTGCCTATGTGAAGGATGAGGAGTCAAGTTAAATACTATGATTGCAACATGAAAATCAATTATAAATTATGAGATATTGAGTTTGGGGGAAAGTTTCCAAGGAACTTGTTTTGAACATGATTTCTCTAAAGCATGTCAATATGTTGTACAATGGATGAAAAAATCTACAAAGGTTTTAAGTATGTGTTTACCAAGTTTGCACAAAGGGATTAACAAAATTGTATCATTTCGCCCAAAAAGATAGGAAAATATAAACAAAAAAGAATTTTGGTTTATTCCCAAGGAAATTGAATACCTTAATGAAGACAAGGTATTCTTTAATTTTTTATTGAAAAACATTTTTATATGTGTTTCCTTTTGAATTTCTTGCACAAATTTTAATTTAATTTTTTTGCATTTTAAGATTTGTTAATAAAGTTATATTTTTTAAAGAAGTTTTGTAATTCAAGGAAATTTGGGCTTCACATTGCTACACACCAGTAGTGATGATCAACTATTTTATTATTAAGGTGGATGTTTAGGGAATGGAGATATATTTTTATTGTTAATGTTATTGTGTAAATGTAATCACATTTGTGCCACATTATATAGATTGTTCAAGGTTAAGTCCAAATGCTATGTTGGCCACATATGCTATTGTGAAAAAGCCACACAATGAATTGTCTATCTGTTGCATGAGATCCACATATTTGTATAATAAGTGTTCGCCATTAATTATATAAGTTAATAATTGTATGGTGTCACATGGTAAAATTTTCATCTTTTTAAAGAAGTTTTGTAATTCAAGGAAATGATTTGTTATAGTAGGAAGAATATTGTGAATTGAGTGCGAGAATGGCACCTCCTTTAACATGGCACAATTCTCATATTATTGTTGATTACCTTGGTCTTATTGTATTTGTTTATGTTTTGAGTTGATTTAGGGGTGATTGGTTGTTAAATGACACATTAAATTTTACCATATCCATGAATTTAAAAATATAGAATGAAATTGTAATTGCAACTTCCCTTGATATCTTAATGGATGAAGATGTAAGTGTTGTTCTTAATTTAACATGTTTGATTTCCAACATCAAAAGGGAAATTGTTGGAAGTTTGAATTCTTTTCTTTCCTTTTTAATGAAATATGAAGAAAAAAAAAACTCATAATATGTCCTCCTTTATTTGGACCCTAAATTTAAGAATATTTGTTTAATGTCCTCCTCACTTGTTGGCCATGAACAAGGGAAGGGCATTGTAAAGAAATATAATAAAAAGTTTTAATATCCATGTTTTTGAAATGTTATCATCATTTGCACCCTTTGGCTAAATCTAAAAATGGTGTTATTGACCAAGGAGTTGATGAACGTTGCAACTTGGATATTTTTGGATGATAACTAACATCAGTGAGCCAACAAAGGAGCTAGTGAATCAAGAACATTTACTTGTCAAGCAATATCAAGTTGATTTTAAAGATATCAAATGTCTTTTCAAAGGATGGAATAAACATGGGACTCTATTTTTTGTAGTTGGATTCCTTGTTCATAAAATCTTGGGGATTTGTTGGATCACAAATTGAGATGGATAATTTTTTTTCTCTAGCTAGAATGCCTACTACTTTAAGGAGATGTTTGTAATCAAATAACTTAGAAATGTGAAAACCGCATGTTATTGCATTTGTGAAAACCATTGTGTATGAGAATTGGTTGAATATGAAAAAATTAAGAATCTTGATACATGGCCAATTCATGAGGGCCCAAATTTAAAAAAGAAGAAGCACTAGTCCATTTTTCAAAACTTTTTATACAAACCGAAATTAGTTGGTTTGTTTTTTTAATAAGTGAGAATCACCCAACACTAGTGCCAACATGGGTGTTGATTCACCCAAGCCATGGATGAACCTCAACTGAGTTAAAAGTTAGTTTCACCTTGCTAACTTGTTGTAAGAATAGGCCATGGCCACACCACACATAGTAGGTTTCCTCATTCTCTCAACTTACTTTGCACATGCAAGCTAGTGAGGAATTAGAAGTTAACTATAGTGGTAATTGTCACTGGGGTGAGATTCTGTTCTTCACCCTAAGGGTTCTTAGGGTTGGCTGTTAATTTCAATGCATATAACTGGCATATTATACAGCATGGAGAGCTCTACCAAAGTGTCTACAAAGTTCCTACTAATTGGGGCAGAATCTCACCCAAGTGACAATTATGTCAGATAATGGTCATTGGTGAGACCCAGCTTGTGGTCACCCACCACTTTGAAGTGTCCTGCAAGTCACCTATAGAGAGAATAACATGCCTCAAGGAACCCCAACATGGAAAGCTCTATATGTGTTATCTGACATTCCTTGATCTTCACATTATATGTGCACATACTTGTTATTGCAAGCAGTACTTTTGTACTGCCTGCTTCTTCTTTTCACCTGATAGACCTTTTGCCCACCCAAGATATGTTTGGTGGTGGCCAGATACACTTTGGGTCATGTTATGCAGCTTTCGGGTTTGTAATGAACACACCTAGTGCCCGATACAAAGCCCAAAACAAGCATAACACGAGTGCAAAGTGTGTTTGGGCATCATCCATCCATCCATCCATCTTTCTTTGGATGGGACCAAAGGCAGACAAGGAAAAAAACACAGGCAATATTTTGTTACTTCTTGCAATAGGTAGTATGTGCACATATAATGTCGGACGCCAAGGAATGCATGCAGACAGAGCTTCTAATGGGTGCTACTGAGTCTAGCCCTTCATTTTGAAAATCCTCTGGTGGCCTTACCGATTCCTAAAGCATTAAGGTCTGGGTTGTCAGATTACGTAGTAGTATCGTAATGGATTTGACACTAAATTATTATTTTAATTGTCAAAAATTTTAAAAAGAAATATTACATGAAATGTTGAAAATTAAAAATTTGGTAGTGATATGCATGTCTTTTAGTCTCATTCACTTTTAAATTAGCGATTTCGTAAGATGCAAACTAAAGAAACCCATTTGATGAAATGTTTTGATTTTGAAGATCATTGTTTCCAAATTCCTCTACATCAAATGTTTTTGTTATCCCCAATTACCCACTAGCTCGAGAGACTTTTGTGAACATTTCTATTTAAGTAGTTCAAGGGTAACCTTGTTTCATTTCTATAGGTTTTTTTCGAAATGGCATATTGGACCTTTATTGGCAAATGAGATTCAAGAATTCATGTAAAGGCACATGCAAATGAGAATTTAAAAAATGTAGCAAATGAATGATGTGCATCAAAATGGATGAAAATTTATTCTTTTTTTCATTCACATAAAAATTTAAATAAATTTATTTTATGGGCTGAAAACATTGAAAAATATCATGCTCGAGTGCATTAAAAAAATTTAATTAGTTGATTAATTATTCTTGCTGAATCCATTTGGACATTATCCTTGCCTTGGTAGGCAAAGCCAACCAACAAGCACATGAGCATTGAGGAGCTGTTTTCTTTTTCAAATGCTCCAAAAGTTTTTACCTTTCCATATGACCTTGGCCCCAGTTGACCTAAAAAGACCTTGTGAAACCGCACTCTTTGAATGAGACACAAAGCCCATATAGTCCAAGAACCTTTGTTACTAAAGTACACCTGAATTGAACCAAAGAAACAAAACCATAGGAAACCTCATAATTGTGAAGAAAATAAACTTAAGGGGTTCCCAGGTGAAGCCACCAAAAGCTGCTGGCCAGAGTGAACAAGCACTCAAGCTCACCATAATTCCCTAACGTCCCAAGGCCTTTTCCCTCTACTTGATGCACCATCAACCTCATAGCTCAAGAAGGTCCACACCATAATTCCCTAAACACCAAAGCCTCTTCCCTATACTTAACATGCCATGAATCTCATAGCTCAAAGTCCACATCCTAATTCCCTAACAGCAGGCCCATTCCATATATACTTAATACAAACCCAAAGCAAAAGCCCAAATTCAGCACTATGAACCAATGTTTACTAGTGATCAACTAGTGATTTAAAAATTTCCCTACTAGGCCATTTAGGCCCACCTTGGGTGAACCAGCACCCCACATTGCTACCATGGTAACAATCCCAAAACCCCCATTTATATTATTATTTCTAAATAATACAAATATATCTCACATTTAGACTAAATCAAGCTCTCCAAGTTCAAGTCTAACATTTTTGGGGCACTTAATTTGGCCACTACGCTAGGTATCAACAAGTGTAAACTAAGGGACGGTTTTACACAGAACAATTAGGTACCAACAATTGTAACTAAGGGACGGTTTTACACAGAACAATTAGGTACCAACAATTGCAAACTAAGGGACGGTTTTACACTCAACAATTAGGTAGCAACAATGGGTGCTAATTCATCTAATCGTTCGGTGTAAAATCACCTTGTTCGGTGTAAAATTGCCCTTTAGTTTACACAATGAAGCTTCCATTAGAGTTTCCATGATGGTAGACCAATTTGGTCCAGTTTTCAGTGTATTTCTGAATTCTGGGGCATTTAGGGGGTTAAGTGGGGTTGGTGTCCAAGAATTTCAAGTGTACATTTTACTGAGAATTTTGGGTCAAAATGGAAATTTATTGAGAGTGGAGAGAGAATGTACATTCAGACTATAGTACTAAAAAAAAAAAACACAAGCAGAGAAGAGGACAAAGTCTGTTCCTATCTGTTGCTAGAGAAGAGGAGCCATGGGTGCTTGAGGAGAGGCAAGTATGGTGGTGCTTGGCAGCACTTGGCAGCAGCTGCACAAGGGACAAGAAGCTAGCTAGGCCAGCAACAGACAGGCTTGGTTGGTTTCCTTGGCACGAAAGCTTGTACCTGGCCATCCTGCACAGACCAAAAAAAAATCTGCCAGTGTTTCTCACCTTCCAGCTCCTTGCTTTTTTCTTTTTTTTTTGTTTGCACCCAGTACTGCAGACACTAAACTTGCTTCTTCTTGTGAGTGAGTGAGCTCCTTGCTGGGTTGTTGGTTCAACTTGGAAGAAGTTACACAAACAACAACCCAGTGTAGCAAATTTCTAATTTATAATGTAACGGGTAAGGTGCCTTACTTAGAAATCTGAATGCAGAGAAGGGATTGGGTATGGACATCATGAATGCGCTCTTGATGGATTGAGCTGAAACTCATTCTTCTCTGGAGAAACTTTTGTAGCAGTCCACTTGAAGTCAGCTTGTATAGACCTGGTTAGTTAGTTCTCTTATTTATGTCTATAATAGAGTAGTGCAAGTGTGATCATCTTTTGAGCTGGTTGGTTTTCAAAGTGGGATCTGAACAAGAGTGAATAGTGACTGTGTCTAATGAGAACAATGAAAATATGTGTGCAGGTGTGCATGCACAAAGAGGGTGGCATTTTACAGAAAGTGATGGTGCAGTCAGCAATGCAATTTTAAGACTGGCTTTCTAGTATGACTCCTTTGCTTTCTAATGACTGCAGATATGGTTGCTACCACTTTCATTTTTCTTGAGTATAAGGCAGCTTTGTGAAAACGGATTTGAGATCACTTTATAATCCATATGCTTTTGTTGACCCAAAGACCATGCCCATAAATCTCTGTATCTTGTTTCATTCTGATTATATATACATATGTATATATCTCTGTTGTCTGTTGTATGGAAACCCTTCATCCCAGATTGTGATTTCCAACGTACACAACTGCCTTGAGTTTTGCTATTCTTAAACCTTGGTAATACTCCCTCTCTGTGTGTCTCTGTCTCTGTCTCTCTGTGTGCTAGCTTGATGGTTTTTCTGAAGACCCACCTCTGTCAACATCCACTGTGCCAGCAATGGGCTTGTTGGCCGACTCATTTGGAAGCTGAAATGTGTCAAAGTCATTCTTTTCTATTTAAGTCGAATGCATCCTCTCTTTTGAGGTTGTCAGATGCTGACAGAAAACTTTTGCTTTCTGGTTTGAGCAGATTTGATGCATCTGGAAATATTCCAGGGAATCAGCAAAGAAGGTGTTCCTGAAATTTATGCTCAAAGGGCAGGCAGTCAAGGAAACAGGTATGTACATGTATTCCAATTCCCTCCTTGCAGTCCACATATCCCTGCAGATATCTTCAGGGATGTACAGGTGGCTCCAGACACCAGCCAAAGAGTGAACTTTGAAGGAGATCTCCAGATCTGCTTCTGTGATTTGGTTGTGAATTCTTAGAGAACTCATGTGAAGATTTTTGAACAGCTATGTTCATGTTTAACAACCTAGGATTTGTGTTTGCAGCAATATTATTCAGCTCAACCTTGGACATACCCTCCCACCACCACCCAATTATCATGAAAGTTGCCATCGTTGGTGCTGGCCTCTCCGGCCTTGTCACTGCTAAGGTGCTTGCACAATTTGGACACAAGGTCACAGTCTATGAAAAGTGCCCTGATGTTGGTGGCACATGGAGTCGCACACGTTGGTACCCTGGTTTAAGCACCCAAAATGGAAAGGACTCCTATTGCTTCTCTGATTTCCCCATGCCTGATTCTTATCCTGAATGGCCCTCTGGTGAGCAAGTGCATCAGTACTTGGATGAGTATGTCAAACACTTTGGCCTTGATGCTCTTTTGCAACTCAACACAGAGGTAGTTTCCATTGAGTTGGATGAGGTTGCTGGCAACATCTGGACAATTGGCACTCGACAAACTGATAACAACAAGGATTCATCAATGCCAATATTGGCTACCCAAAGTGAGACATTTGATCATGTTGTCATTGCAAATGGCATATTTTCTGATCCATATGTCCCTACTTTCTCTGGCTTGGAAGAGTTCCAACAAGCAGGAGGCCAAGTCCTTCACACAACTGATGTGCACCAACTTCTTGGTGATGCTACAGGGAAGCATTTTGTCATTGTGGGCTATGGCAGGTCAGCATGTGATGTTGCATGTGCTCTTAGTGACATTTCAAGCAATAAGGTTGTAGTTGTGGCCCATGAAGTGATTTGGAAAATTCCCAAGTGGATTGGTGGGGTGCTTAATTTCAAGTACCTTCTTCTTACGCGGATGGGTGAAGCTCTCTTTCAATACATCCATCCACATGGCTTTGAGCAGTTCCTGCATAATGGTCTAGGAAAGCCTCTCCGTGATTTGATGATGTCCAGTCTGCAAGCCATCATCGCTTGTCAACTTAAGCTTCGCAAGCTTGGCTTGCTCCCTGATGGCCCACTTGAAGACATTGCTCGAAGCACATTGAGCCTTGTCACTGATGGCTTTCATGAAAAGGTGGAGATGGGTGCAATTGAGGTTCATCGTGGGACACATATTGTCAAGCTTTGTGTCATAGATGGCAAGCCTTCCACATTGTTATCTGATGGCACTATTATTCCTACAGACTTTGTGATTTGTGGCACAGGCTTTCGTCAAAGTGTGCCATTCTTTTCCATGAACATCATTAAACAACTCACTGATGATCAAGGAAATTTCCTTCTCTATCGACATATTCACCCTATCAATGTGCCTCAACTTTCTTTCAATGGTTACAACTCTTCACTTTTTTGTCCACTTTCATCAGAGGTTGCTGCACTATGGATTGCAAACCTCCTTGCAGGAGGCATGAAACTCCCATCACCTAACAAGCAACAACTTGAAGTGATTGAGCAACTAGCATGGACGGAAAAACGAACAAAGGGCAAGCATGCTTGTGGAGGGAGCATCATTCCTTTTACCTTTCACTACATCGATGAACTACTCAAGGACATGAATCTCACACTAAATGCTCATACTCATATCCGTGAGTGGCTCTTGCCAGTCAACTTTGGTGCATACGAGGGACTCATTGATGAATTGACGAAGCAATTGGCTAGTGAAGGAAAGATAACATTTCCCTTGTGTTGAATTTGTTGTTTAGAAGAGTGAGGAATTAGGTTTGAAATTAGTTGTGGGAAATTAGAAGGTTGGGATGATTAGTAATGTTTTAAGAATATTACATGTGGTATGGTGTGTGAAGAATGGTTTTATCAATGCAAAACAAAGTGGGAGTTGCAAATAGAAGCTTAATAGGGCTTTTTTTACGAAATCATTTTCAATTAATTTATGAGACTATTTGAAAATGTATTTTAATTTCAAATTGAAGATGCTTCTTTCATTTGTTTTAGTGTTTTTTTTACATTCCATTTTTCAAAACTCATCAAAATTATTAAACTTTGATAGCAAATTAAAGCAATGTTTAGACAATCATCTACAATTTGTGTTTGTAAATAATAGTTTTCTTGGGAGACTTTTGTTGAGGATTTGAGTTTCCCACATCCTCTAAGTCTTCAAGGTATTTTGTATTTAATAACAAAATCTAAATGCTTGTTTATTTCTAGAACATGGAGCCATGAAACTGCATTTCTTAAAAAATTTGACTTGGACAATTTCATAGTGGCATTGGTTTTTCATTAAAGCGTTTGATTTGTTGCAATGGAAACAAAATTCGACCTACATCAATAATGAAAGATCACCAATTTTTCAACTAAGATATTCAATATGGTTGTTGAAACATCTCTTTTAGTTGTCATGGTGTTGCAAAAATACAATAAATAAATCAATCCGATTGCTCTTTCAATCCATATCTTCTATGCAAAAGTTTGTAAATTCATTTAAAAAATGGCCAAAGTTTTAACTTGATTTGTTGCAAGCATTATCCAATGCAAACTAAGTATCGAAAAACTTGCCACTCTAAAAAATATATTTTTGAAATTATTCATTTCCATTGTCCAAAAAGGCACATAATACACAAAAAAAATAATTCACCACACCAATTCCATTACATAATGAACACTCGTACTAATCAAACACATTTTTACCATGTCAATTGGCAAGTCTTATTTTTAATTTCAAAATAGAGTTTTCAAATGATCCACTTTTTCTTGTACCTTCTTGCTTCACTTGTGAATGAAACATAATGGCCCCTACAAGTTGCAAGCTAATCTTACCTTATACACCCAATATGTCTATCATGTAGTTCTCCCATACTTCACTTTACAACTAATGTAATTTTAAGATGATTCTAATAACATTGAATTGAATTGTGTTGAGAGCTCAAAACCATTTATCCCACTAATTTGATAGTGTGGATTTATCTTCTGGCTTATGAATATTTTCATAATGAAAACAGAGTCTATTTCAAATGAATATAAATTGGTTGTGTCTTTTTTATTTTGGGTACAAATGAATATAAACCTCATTATTTGCTTCACAAAAAGTGGGTTGTTATGCGTTTTTTTTATGTAACAAAAAAAGAATATAACAAGACATAGTAACCAGCTCTTCATTTGCTTTGCATTCCAAGAAAATGAAAAAAAAAATTTTGCAACATTTTTTTTTTAGCCTAGAAGTCAGCATTTTACTTGGGGGTCTTCGACCTTAGAATTATGCTTGATTATATTTGTCTTTAAACAAGAAAGCTCATATAAGAGAATTATTTTCTTCTTTATTTACCCACTTATTTCTTTGTTGACGGGCTTGGCAAAAGTGCGTGAAAACAAAAAAAATATATGTAAGACAAGAAACCTAATACATAATTTCATCTTTCTATGGTTAACTTGGAAAATTGCAATAAAAGTGGTCTTAGACTTGAAGCCTTTGGTTTCAATGCATTTTTTTCTCTTCTACACATTTTTTTAGGCTAAAATCACTTTATTTGCTTAACAATTAAATTGTAAATTGAGTCATTTTTTCATTTTAAAACCAAGATAAGGGCCAAAAAAATGATAATTGATATTTATTTTTTCAAATTTCTTTCATAAACATCCCAAAAGGTTATATCTATTGAGGTCAAAGACCATAAATTATCTATAATAATAAATTTCTTATCTACTATGCAATTTCACCGCAGCCTTGATTACTTATGCATTTTCAGGTTAATAAAAACCATAAGTTCACAAAGATTCTTGGTTTTTACCCACTTTTTTTACTTTGTTTTGTGCTTTTTGGCCCACTTTCACCTTGGTTTTTCACCTTGCCCAACTTTTTGAACATTTGACAAACTCACACCATCCATTTCAAATAAGATTTGACCTTCTACCACATGAGCAATCCAACTTTTAGAATTTCCCTTTCCTTTTCCCATTATAGTTTTAGTGGATTTATTAGTAATAAGAATATTTGTGAACACTTTTACCCATATTTGACCATTTTTTTGAAATTCTCTACTTATAACACAACACACTACTTCAATTGATTGATGTGAAATACGACCAACTTTACACTTTTCATGCCATATTTTCCAAAATAAAGTTGTGTACCATCTACTTTGCAACCTTTAAATTTGCCTTTTTGATATTTATGAAATCTTATACATTTTGGATACAGCACAACTTGTCCATTTTTTGTGTTAAAATATGAAACCCACACTTTGACACCTAAAATTCCATAAGGAGTAGATGCTTATGCTTTTGCATAATCAATTTGATCATAAAATACATGTAAAGATGTTTCACCGTACTTTCTACATTTAATTTTAGCTATTTCTGCACCATTTAATCAACTTGAACAACAAATATAGATCCCCTTCACCTATTGGCATGTTTCAATTTGTTGAAATGTAAATTTACAAAAAATTTGAAGTGATTTTTAAAATTTTAGTTCCAAGATATTTTCTGAGCAATTAGAAAAGCATTTTGATAAACAAAAGTTATTTTGATTAGCTTAATTAAAGTATTAATCTTTGTTTGATTTGATAAGAAAGATTGTATATTTTTCCAATAATAATAACAATTGAATTAAGAGTGAATTTTCCTCCATTCAACATCTTTTATAATCAAGGGAGCATTGAAATCCAATATAAACTACGGTTGACAAATCAATTGCCTATTTTTTATTATGTAATTATTAGGTAATATCATGTCGTGCTTTTGATGGGTTTGAAAATGAAGTCTCAAAAAACTCTTTTTGTGCAACTAGTAAATAACCTTTTGGTGTGAAGACATAAGTGCCCAGGTAGAGCTCAAGAGCGCCATGTGCAAATAAAAAGCTCTTATGCATTTCGCATATATGTCCTTCCGAAATAAATCTTTTCATATAAGAGCCAAACCGAATAAATCATTTGGATGTTTAGAAAAAAATTAAGTTTATTTTTTCTACTAAAGCACACTTCATTTGCTTGGTAAATAAAGCAAATAAAATCCTGTAAGGTTGTAACATAAGAGTCTTGCTTAGTTTTGGCCATATAGTTTAAGCTTTTTCTATTTTAGCAAAAAAAACTATTTGAAAAAAGAAAACACATTTTGTTCTCTAAGCTATCTCCCTCTCCTTTTGTTTTCCTCATCATATATATTCCAGCTATGCCTTGCGCCATCAAACTGGAAACTATGTTAATAATAGGATGAAATTGAATTTGGTTCTTTAGATAAACACAATATTGCATAAGCATATAATTCAAGGGAACATGCATAGTTGCAAAAATGGTCTGTGGAAATACCTTGCTAATTTTATAGAAAGGCATGAAATGAAAAAATGCGTAATTTTCTAATGTTCTTCTATAATTATTTTCCAAAACATCTTTGCAACTTAAGCTTGAAAAAGTAGAATGTTTAGAGGCCATCCAAGTGTTGTTTTAGAGTAATTGATCAATTTCGTGTATTAATGGTAATCGATCATGATATTCATAAAGTTTGTCACGCCAAATCTTGACTTCCTTTTGTTGTATTTATGTATCATCATCAATACGTTTAATCAACTTGATAGATTGTATTGCCCCAAGGTTTGTATGTTTTAGTTGGTTAGGTCAATTTTTTAAAAACACGTAAATGTCCTTTTAGGAAAATGGTGAGTTTATTAGCTACCAAGATGAAAGCCAAACATGTTTCTTATAAGTAAACATATTCAACTAAAATAATTTATAAAATTTACATCTTGATACTATAATTTTCCATGATAATAATCACTAAATCAACTTAAATCTAAACTATGATTTAGTTTGAATGTGACTAAAATTGGATTTACTTTTTGCACCATAAGTTATTATCATTTTTTTTCTTTCAATTTGACTTTGGTCTTCAAGGGTGAGGCTCTCTTCCCAAAGGAAAAGGTTTTCGTGCAAAAGCAAATTTTCCAAATTTATTACCAACCATTTATTCAATAATCTTTAAACCAACAAAACCTTTTCCATTATAAGATTATGCATAACAACCAACAAATTGAAGCAAAATACAAGATCTACATGACCAAATTTTCCACTTGATTTTTTTATGCTTGAACAAACAAGCATTTACAAAAGGGCCTTTCCATACATATCATGTCATAAATTAATTTTTGCGTTGTCTTACTACTGATTTAAATGCACCTTTGCTGGGTTTTTTCAAGGTGATATTGAAAGTTTACTTCCTTTTGTGTGTCCTTCACCTTCTCCATGAAGATGATCAACTGGATTCATGACAACACCTTAAACAATAGGACGTCTACCTAACCATCGGCTTTGCTTTGCTTTGTGAAGCTTATGTTTACCGTGACAAAGATTATACATTATACCAATGGTAGTTTGGCATCGGGAATCTATGAATTTGTTAACATTCAAAGGTAACCGCACAATACATTGTGATGTATTTTCAAATTTTTTAATTATTTGAACAAAAGTTCCTACAACTCGAATCAACTTTATGCCTTGACCTGGATTCCATTCAATATTATGTACCCATGTACCTATAGGTATATTAGCTAATGATATGCAATTTCCTATCATTTGATAATATGAATCAAGTATGTATTTATTTTCAGCTAAAACGTACTTTCCCCATAGCCAAGGAGCATCTTGGCTACTTTGCACAAGCTTTTTCACCCTAGGGGACCCTTGGCTTTCATCAATTGCATAAACAAAGTGGTTTTGGAACTAAAGGTTGGTAGATGTGAATTTAATTATTGCGGAATTATTCCACATTACTGTAACAACAAATTTGCACTACAATATGCACACATTCCTAATTTATGTCTTGATTATAAACACACTTGATTTTGCAGTTCATTAAAACATTAAATTCATAGTTATTTCATATAACTAGAATCTACATTTCATAATACAATGTAGAAAAATCCAAAAACAATATTACAATTCATTTCATTACATTTTTGATGTTATAGAAAATTCACACAACAATATAGATATGGAAATCATTACAGAAATATGTACTTCTATGTTTTACTAGAAATTCAATTAGAATTATAACAAAATTCCATATTATGAAAAAAAATTCCATCACAAACTTTTTGGGGAAAAATAATTATGTAAAAATAATTGGAACTATTATATAACATAATTTGGATCAAATGTCATTTTTTCATTATTTCAACAAATCTTTAAATTATATTTTATTATCATAATATCAACATAAACATAATTATTCTTTAAAATGATATAAATTTTAAATCTCTTTGAATGGTAAAATTTTGCATTTGTGTCATGAAAATTATGATAAAATGACAAACCATTATTCTTTTCATCATCAGAATCATGCAATTAATAAGTCAAAACCATTGTTTATTATGTTTATATATTTTCAACAAACATTTTATTAGTTTACCTTTGGATTCATTTCTACAAAAATATGGTTTTTACACTACTAACATCATGTTTAAATGATTATATATTCAATATCTATAATACATTAGTATTATGAAGTGACTAAATGTGTTCATCATGATTAAGATCAAAAGTAACAATGTTTGTTATGACTATAGTCATAAAATATTACTTCAAATCCTATGTGAAAAAGTTGTAATCATATATTAGTGGTGCATTTCACTAGTAGATGATGACATGGTAATAGGAAGGATGACATTGTTTTTTCATTGCTAGTTTTTATCCATATGGCATTCACAATTGATGACAAAGTGATATGGATGTCCAAGATATCATTTGAAAATATGATTAGAATAAAGTCACTTCAAATATGACTAAAGAATAATTATGCAAATGACATGGACAAAATGATGTATCATTACATAGAGAATGTGATCATATAATTATTTTATAATGATTCAAAAATGACTTTCAATAATTTAATATGAATATAAATAGACATAATGAACTACAACATGTAAAGAATTGATTTTGATTAATATTATATGTATAGATAATATAAAAACCTTTAATGCATTTTTCTTAAATATACTTGATATATGATCCATTTTAAATATTCAATGTGAATAAATTAGATATTGTTATAGATTTTAATAGTAAAAGTATGATATATTATAAATAATTTTTATATTATAAATTTAAAGTAAAATAAAGTAAGATGTGAAAAATATATAATTCATTTTTAAGTAAATTGTTTTCGTAAATTTAAATAAAAATTATATATTATGTGTACAAATAATGTTATTACACAATTATGTTACATTATATGTGTAAAAATGAATAAACTTTATAATTTCAAAAAAGTAGTCAATATTTTAATTTTAATTATTATTAAAATTAAACTTAAATATATGACTAAACTTATGATTAATATTTCATAATAATTAATCATAAATTTAGTCACGTATTTGAAATTTTCTACTAGTGTATGGACCAACACAAAAATGCCATGTGTCATCTGTAATCCTTGGAAAAGGACTTTTACCTTTATGCCCCTAGCTCATTTAAACATGTTTTCAATGTAAAAGTATATTATATGGATATTTTTCAAAAACATAACAAGTGTTTCCATGCTTATGCCATGACCAAAATCCCCAAATTCTCAAAACATCCCCTTTCATGTCCTTATTCGATGCAAAAAATGTAAAATTTTGCTTGATAAATGGACAACTTTGATTCATTTGAAATGACAAGAAGCAAGTTATGCAAAACCTTCCTCACTCTTTTGAAGAACCTTACATGTAATGTGCCATGTTTTGTATAGGAAAAAATGTTATTGATGATAATGCAATCTCCACATGCACATGAAACCTTCTATTAAATTTTGTAACTTAAATCTATGGAAACTTTTTCACAAGGTTTCCTACCTAGCAAGGGTTTTGAAATAGCAAAGGAAAAATGTGGCTAAAGGTGGGTGGTGGGGATGTGTGTGCAAAACAAGTAGGTAACTAGGTAACAATGTTGGGCGATTCTCAAGAATAGGATTAAACCTCAATGGCTATAAGGGAAATTTAGGGTTCATAATTATGATTTTGAAATAAATAAATAAAACACATAATTTTCATATATAATGTAGGATGCCCTATGACCAAATGTTTAAGTTTAAATATATATTTTGTTTAGTCAAAAACAAAAAAAATTAAGTATGCAACCATTGAAAAGGTGTAGATAATTGCATTAATAAATTTGTCACCCAAAAAAACTTTGACTTCAGTTCAAAGAGTTTTACCACAAAAATTTGTTGCAAATTATGAACCTTGTCGAGAAGTCGATTTAGATATGTATCTGTATAGAAATATGTATATGACAATTGGCATACGACTAAATTGGCAAAATTTCACCAATTTAAGACAAAACTAAAAGTTTAAAAAAATTATGAATGAAAGTGTAATTTGAGGGATTTTATAACTAGAAGTGAAAGAAAATAGCCAAAAAATCGCCAAATTTCTATATGGTTTTGAGTAAAGTAGCCAGAAATATAGAGGGATGATTAAAAAGAATTCAGCTTTACAGTTTTTTTAATAGCCAAATTTGGCTACATTCTCCTAATGATGATGAACCATTTGGGAATTTGGATTTCTAATTCGCCAAATTTTGACCCCTAAATTCCCCCAAAAATTACACAATCGCCAAATGCATGATACAGTAAGTTCTGGTAAGTCGCCAAAAATGTAAAAGGAGGCTTAATTGCCTAATCTGGAGCCTAAATCATCTCAGGTATGATGGCCACCTAAGTTAGGTGACAAAATTAAACTTATAAATTTAAAAAAAAAAAAAAAAAAACCATTTTTTTCAATTTTTAAAAAATTTTTTTTAATTATTTTTAAAAAATTTTATAAAAAAAATTTTATAAAAAAAAAAAATTTTTT
>Ga0116227_10009486_pt1 | contig 17629 bp, 8 predicted proteins | sample S1TSphgellanicum_FD_89693 | JGI IMG/M metagenome (GOLD analysis project Ga0116227, IMG submission 89693) | Host-associated microbial communities from peat moss isolated from Minnesota, USA - S1T2_Fb - Sphagnum magellanicum MG | ecosystem: Host-associated > Plants > Peat moss > Unclassified... | reverse complement strand
TGGGTTTTTTGTATTGAAAGAGTTCAATCCAATTTTCAATCCCTAAAGACCTTACCACCTTGCTTGTTTGGAGAATATGCTTTGACTTTCTTCTTAGCTTAAAAACTTCTTCCTTTTGACGTGTGGCACACCTTTGGAATTCTTGACCATGTGGAGCTTTGAGTTACATGTAGAAATTGCTACAATAATTTTAGTTTCAACAGTTGGAATCAAAACAAACTTATGTGGACAGTTTCTATATAGATTTGAATCTAGTTTTAGAGAAAATGGAATTCTAATAATTGTTATAGTATTCTAATATTAAACAATAACAATAAAGTTTTGAAATAAAGGACTTTCAATCCAAAGACCCATATTCAATAGCTCTAGCAAAATTTTATAAGAAGATTCACCAATTTAAAGAGCATGTGAGAGGAAGATGATTGTAATTTGTCTTTACCATGGTCATTTGAAATTGCAGTGGGATAGGTACTTCATAAATGGGCAATAAGTATGGAGTACCCTTTCTTCCTCAATAACATAGATTTTACCAATATTTTTTTTTGTAGAAGTTCACTTAATTAATAAGGGCTAAAGGATATCATGAGCAAATCTTACATTAAGCTTTCAATGTATTTGTGACTGCCGAGTTCATTTAAGATGAGAACTTGAGATAAGTGTTCCTAACATGATCCCCCAATAAAATTGCCCAATGAATGTTGGTTAATAAGGCCTGTTTTACACTAGGAGTCAGGGCCAATGCTCAACCGAAATCCAGCATTCTTATTGGTGCAAAAGTTGAAATCAGCCCCAAGGGCTTTACACTAGGAGTCAAGCCTGAAACATAAAAAAATCTTTTCAATCTGCCCCGAGCTACTGATAAATGCTGAACTTTATGGCCTTGTATTCGGCCCAAGGCTGAAAAAAGGATACCATCAAATTTGGGAGGCCAATTTGCAACCCTTGGGGCCAATGTACCAGCATTTATTAAAATTCTTATGTCAATGTTCTAACATTTATTAGTAACTTGGGACCAATTTGCAACCTGAAAATGCTCAAATTTGGCCCCAACTTTTTTTTGGCCCTGACTCCTAGTGTAAAGCAGGCCTAAGATGTAGGAATTGCAAATGTGGAACACTATGAAAGTAAAATTGACCCAAATTGCATTAGGGCCAAACCATGTACATTTGCATAATTGAAAGAACAAGCCTAGTAAATGAAGTAAACCATGTGCATTTGCATAATTGGCAATACATTCCATATGGTTGAAAGGTATAAAGTTGCAAAATGCTGCAAAATTGAAATTAAGGGCATTTCCAAAATCATCGTGACTTAGCTCACAATATCATAGAATATTAACAATGTGGCCAAAAGAGGCAATCATATTGTGAAAGGAACTTAATCTGTTTGTGAAGCTCTGTTCCACTGATTAGATTCTGAAGACCTCTGACCTTATGTGTTGTTGATGTTATTAGGAGGTTCAAATGATACTTTGCCTTTGTTTTCTTGCAACTTTATTACAACTTACTTGAGCCTCATTAGATGTTTCAAAGAAGGGGAAAAAACTGAAAATGCTAGCTTTGGATAACTAGTCACAATATGATCCTCGGGTGGGTTATATGAGGAAAGTGCTCTACTGAGACGGTCTCTGAGGATGTGCTTTACTGAGTGATCAGAGAGAAAAAGACCTTGAACTTCTGAAAATTTGGGTTGAATGTTGCTCTTATTTCCAAGTTGCTATATTGTAGCAGAAATTCTCTCTGTGCAATGGGCCATTCCCAATTGGTTCAACATATTTATTCCCCCATTGAGTTCCCAAGTGTTCTCAACAGCTCTGTTAATCATGCTTATGGAGCCACCATAGGCCCCCAAATAGGTCCATTCCTAGCCATTCATGTTTAATCAATGGCTTTTCAGATGGGGCAATTGAAGGACTAGTTGATCAAAGGGGAGAACCCTTGTATCTTGGAGCGTCATAGATTGTATGGTTTATTGGGCTCTTGGCCCATTAGGGCAGACAGAAGGGGTTCATCTACCCTCCCCAAAATGGGCAACTAGTACCACATGGCTCCTGCACCCACTTGCATATGTCTGGTTGGAAAACATGCACAACTGGGTACCTAGTCCATTATACACAAATTGTGGTGACAAGTTCTAAGATGCTATTTACTGACTTTGAAAGCAGATGGTGCATTCACACATCATAGTTTCAAAGTAGCAGTTGTTGCAAACAAGAGGAATTTGGTGTGTGGTACCTTGAGACTAGTGTTCGGTGAGTATATTCATTACAAAATGTTGGCTGGATAAGGCAAGATTCAAATTTTCAACAACTATATAAGCCAGGTAAAGGTATGTAGGCTTCAAAAAAGTTTCAAGCTGGGTAAGGGTGTCAAGGTTTTGCAAAATTATCAGGCCAGATAAGGGTAAAGGTAAATGATGAACATTTGCCTAGTTCATAGGTAAAGGTAGGGTAAACATTTCATCATTTATCTTCTACATATTATTTGAGCATAAGTGTATAAATGAGTGACAAAAAAAATAATATACAAGTATGGACCATTTCAAAGGTACTTTACTTGTGCAATTTTTTTTTGCAAATATGACATGAAATTTCAAACATTCAAAGCATTTTTAGAATGGCGCATGGTAGTAAAATCTAAAAGGGTTGGAAAAACATATGGTAAGAATTTTTTTCACAGTAATTGATGTAATGAATAAAATCTAAATGCCCAAAATAAAAATAAAAATTGTACATATTCAGTAATTACTTGAACAAATCCATCATAACCATATACATTGTAAAATATGAAAATGCATATGTGCTATATATTGAATTTGGCATATGCCCTTTGTTAACCCCATTCAAACAATTATCTTCTCCTAAGTCAAGGTAAATCTCACCTATATATGAGCCAAATAAAAGGTGAATTTGGAATATTTACTAGTCGAGTAGAGTAACTAAAATTTTACAAACCAGGCAGGGTGTGTATTTATTGTATTATATACTTGTGGATATATTAGGGTAAAAGATTTACAAACATTGGTATAGTCTATCAATCGCCATAACACAAAGTGAGTTTTGATGAGATCAGAGAGTTGGCTAGTTCCAAGATCTGGCTTCAAAAACATCTGATGTGTTGGGACTATTGGGATGTTATATGACAACATGGTCATTTGTTTTTTTATCTTTCAAATGGGTACTAACTACTAACCAGCTTTGGGCAAGTATATGGCTTATCATATCCCAACATGGTTTTCAAATTTCACAACATTAGTAACACTATATCCTACTATAACAAAAAAAACTAGGGCGCAAAACAAACATAATACAAATCATATACATACTAAATAGCAAATACATTCTCAGAGTTTCACAGTGGCATGAACTAGAGACCACCCAAGTTCTATCCAATAGCCACATAAAACATTGTTTTTTTCATTAAAGAGAGGCTTGAGGTTTTTAAAGGGTTAGATCGCTCTGATTTCTCTCTTGAGCCCACTCGCCTTGTTTCATCTTCTGAAAGTCTTTAGATCACACAAACCCAGGACCACATTGGACATCCACGGGAACTCAAGTTTCCGTTTACATTCAGTGATGTAAATCCCTCAACCCACATAGATCACATAATCCAGTGTTCTTGACACCATCCCTCCACTTGACAAAGCATAAAAACAGGAAGATAACACATATCCACTTCCCCCAGTGATTGCTTCAAAAAGTCTTACAAAGAACCACAATCTTCCTTTGTGTGATTGACCCTATAATTTTAATGGACTATTGTAGTTCTTCAAAGTTCCCAAAAATCATGATACCCTCTCATGAAATGCAAGCCAACAAAACCCAAATACAAATCAACTCCAACACACACTTTGAGAAGATTTTCTGGTCACTTTCGAAACCTCTAAACTTCTCATCATCCCCCTAATCAATCATCAATACCAACCCTTAGATAGAAACTTTGCTTCCCTAAGTACATTGCATGGTGGATTCTCTTGTACTTCCATTCAAGATAGAGATCTAAAAACCAATCTTCCACAACCTCTTTAAAAACTAAAAGCCAAAAACCACATTACTTATCTGCACTATTGCACATCCTTCCATCGTTGCACCGTGAGATTTCCGCCGAGCGCATTTCACTTGGCAACTCCTTTGCCACACAATCATCCTACGTCCAACAACAACACATACATACCAAATAGAAGAAAATGACACAAAGGTTTCAATGCTATCAAACACCACCACATTTCCATTCGGTGATCTTCCTTGTCTCTATGCCGTTGAGAGCAAAAACTCGCAGCCGCCAATAGAAAAAAAAAATGTTTCCTTGAAAAACCCTAAAACCACTTTTTGTTCACATTCAAAACCCTAAAGTTAGAAACTTGTTACACTACATCATTAAATTTCATTCCCAACCTGTTATTGGCATATGTACCTTCAATTCTAACTTAACTCACACATTCAATGACACAAATAGACTCACACATATTTTAAAGACATAGATAGACATAGACCTTCAAAGATAAACACAGATGTTCAAAGACACAGATAGACACATACATAAGCTAAAAAAATAGACAAACAAAAGAAAGTAGATCCCCAAGACATAAACATACTTTTAAAAAAAACAAATAGAAGAAAATAAGACCCCAAGACATAGACATACCCCCACAGAACAAATAGAAACTGATTTTGAAAATCAAACAAAGTCACAAACATATTTTTAAAAAACGATACACAAACTAACCCTCAAAGCCAAGATAACATGCCCATTTTGCAAATTGAAACACAATGAAGACATGAAAACATCACAATCCAAAACAAGGAAAGTTGTTTATGCAAAACTTTACACATGAATCGTTTCATCATCTTTATACTCACCTAATCTTCAATTACATTTAAGGAAAGACCTAGGGCTTATTACCATATATGTGTAATCAAATACATTCCTTCTTCAATAAGGTTGTTAGGCACCTTTTGGTGGGAAAGATCATTCATTTTATTTTTAAGAGCCAATTTGTTGTCCAGGTTATGAAGATGTTCAAATGACATTTTGCCTTTTGCTTTCTTGGAACTTTGTTATGATCTATTTTGGTGCATCATTAACTGCTTGAAAAAAGGAAAAAATAAATAAAATATTATCACCTAAAAGAAAGATAATAGATTAATTGCAATACATCTTATATCTCAAGTACAACATAACCAACACTATGTTAATTTTATATTAAACTTCCAATTGCATAGAAACACATGTGCAATAATCAACATAGATTTCAGCCAAATTGAATGCAAGTCACCGTAGAAAGACAATTCCTATTTTAAGCCATGGATTCAATGTGGATGAGATTTTTTTGAATCCTCTCATGAGCTACCATGGTCTTGTATGGGCATCATAGACATATAATTAAACATGTTCAATCTAAAGATATTCCTATTTCATCCCATCAATTTGTTTAATGAACCCCAAACATTCCCATTTCCAAAAACTAAAGGTTTGACAAGTGGTTAAACTACCAAATAACTACAATGGATAGCCCATGAAATTCATACAATAATTTTCACTTAGAGCTCTTGTAAATACAAGTACTCAATCCCATTTTTAGCATAATTTCAACAATTCACATTACACAAGATGAAGTGTGACCTAAAATAAAAACTAAAAAAGAAAAGAAAACAAGTAATAGTCTTTCATTCAGCGTTGAATGGTTATAGTAATCATGTACGATTGTGTGTTTTTTGTTTTAGATAGTTTTCATTTCTAATGTTTTATGTTTTTGATGCGTGCATTCATGAAATGATCTAAATTGTAGGCACTTGGTTTGATATGTTTATGATGAGCTTACTTGCTTATCAACATTGTTTTCTTGTTTTTCATGGAGTGGTTTCAAGGATTGGCTATGAAGATTCAGTGATGGATGGAATGTAAGTTATTTAGGAGTTGACTTTGGTGCAAGAAGAGGATAGAAAACCAAAGCTAAGTTGGTAGGCAATTTGATAGTGTGTTTGTTTAATATTTTGTTTCTTAGTGAGGCATTCATGAAAAGAGTGCTTGTGTTGTGTTCTTGGTTTTTCAATTTCTTCCATTACATTGTCAGACTAGGGTTTTAAGAATGTTCATGGATTGGTGGTGGAGATGCAAAATCATAGGGAATTCATTGAAGGGTTCTTGATGGTAATGTTTTAAGAATGGATGGGCTTAAGCAATCTTGTCTTGGGTAACAAATTGGGTTGAATTAAAGGAGTGAGTACCATTGTTGGCACTTTGAGTAGGGATTTAAAAATAGTTCCATTTTAAATTTTGGGTTATAGTTGGAATATTTCATGGATATGGGATTGGTTTGGGATTGATCCTGTGAAAGTTCCTAGGATTTTCTATTAATGTTGGGGATGAAAGCTTGCTAGTATAAACCATGTGGTCACTCAATGAAAGTGAATCTAAAGAGATTTTGATCCACTAAAATCTTTAACATTTTATTTTCAAAAATAGTTAGTGTAAGGAATTAAAGTGTTTAAAATACAACAAACCTTGATTTGGTTCCTTTCTTTTGTGTCTTTTGTGTATTGTAATGGACTATATGTTTCATAGAAATCTAATTATCTTTTCTTTTTGGTTACAGAAGTTCTTTTCAAGCACAATCATTGATGAAATTATGATGTTTCTACAAACTAGTTCAATAATCCCCTGCACTTTTCATCACTTACACATCTAATGCCTAATCTATGTATGCATGAACTTTTTTGATCTTTCATCATCATATTTGGCATAGTGAAAACTTCAAAACAAGTGACCAAAAACCAAAAAAATAGTCTTAAACATTCATCTCCCAAAATTGTTCACAAAAAATGCATGCAACTTCCAACTTCTAAACACACCAACACACAGAAACCCTTTCCCAAAAAAGGCTTTTAGCACTTATCTTGTAGTTGCATTCATTCAAACTTGTTAAATCTTCCACCAAAAATTTCCCTTGGTCCCATCTTTTCATCAATATTTCATCGATTTATGTTGAAACAACTTGACATTGCCCGCATTTGCCATCACCAATGTCCAAGGAGCACAAGTTGAAATCTTGATAACCATATCCTATTATGGAGGCTTCCCACATAACTCACAATCATTGAAAACCATTCATACCTTTGCAAATTTTAAGCCACTAAGGATTTATTTGCAAGCAAACAAAACAAACAAACCACATTAAAACTTAAGAACGGTTGATCTCTCCAATTCCTTTTAGACTAATCCATCAACCACTACTTGTTTTAGCACTTTCATCAATTTTCATTAGTAGCTAATTTTTACTCCCATTCCAAAGTAGATGCATACACATGATGAATCTATTTGTAACATTAGTGGCCTAAACTAGAAGGTGCTTGTACCTTCTTTTTCCAATTTTTCGGGGAAGTCAAAAGTTCACATGAGACATATCACATACATGAGAAATGTTGCCTTACATACATAGACTGTGTAACACTAACAAAAGTTGGTAAGAGTAAAATTGGTTGCTTAAGGTTTTTCATAGAGATCCCCTTCATCCCTATTCTACTAAACAATTGCAAATCACATGGCATAGTCAAAATTATACATATGAGGCCAATATTTTTTTAAAAGGAAAAAGAATTCATAAATGTGTATGTCAAGTTTGAATTGTAAATACATGTAAGACTAATGTGTTAAATTTTATTTATTGATTTGGAACCAATTCAATAGAATCAGCTAATTGTATCAATAATTTTGACCTCATGGCATTGAAAGATTCCCAGTAAACTTGGTTGGAAATTTGAATGAATCAAGGCTCTCAGATGATGCCTTCCCACAATTTGCCAAAACTCCCTCAACAACCTGCCCATAAGTTCATTAGAAAGCAACAAATTGAGTCAAAGAGGCATGGAACACTGGCAACAAAAAATCAGTCTCTTGCAAGAATAGTGACAAAGAAATAAGAAAGCAATAGGTATAGATGAAGGTGGAAACAAAGTAAAATAGTTCCAATGATCCTATAATTAAAGAATTGACGCTAAAAAGTGTGATTTAAAACTGAGACTACAGACCCAAACTTTTACTTACAATACTTATTAATTGACCCTAATTAATTTGAAGAATCCTTCAACTTCCAAGTTACAGCTTGGCTACAAAGAGTTGCATAGTATCTTGAATCACTCAAGGTAGTTATGGCAAGCGAAATGCTGCTGATAGTTTCCATATGAATGCTACTAGCCACATAACACAAACTATTCCGCCTATTATAGCTGTGACCCACATACTCCAGTTGTATTTTATAGAAGGGGGTAGCACTGCAAAGCCAGCAGTTGCAAAAGCCCCAAGCACACAAAAGACAGAGATCGACAAAAAAATGGAAGCAACAATGAGGGTCTTCCTCACGGATTTGACAACTGTTCCAATGAAGGCCTGTTGGAGGCTTGGCATGGCTGCATATGCGCTAGCCAATACAGTTGCTATTGCGAAAAAGAAAGAGAATCCGTTGAACAGAACAAATGCTTGGAGAGTTGGGTGTCCCTTGACTGCAACATCGGATTCGTTTGAGGTGTAGCCTCGAGGGGGTTGTAACCAACTTGCAAAAGCTACGCTTGCAACTAATGCTGCACCAACGAGAAGAGCATTTGCGGCATCCACAAATACTTGCCTATCCCTGTACAACCTGTCAACGAGTTCTTTCACCTCAGGTCGTTCCATCAGCAATTTCTCGATCTCTCTCATCACATTCCTGTTGGATTCTGTAGCAATTTGAAGTGGAGTTCGAGAACTTGAATCTTCAACATTGGCATCCAACGGAAGATGAGTCAAAAGTGCCCTTACAGCATCTACATGCTCTCCCAAAACAGCAAAATGAAGAGGTGTGGCTTCTAGGACGCGGTTGTCATCCCATTCGCTTTTAAAGTTCGTATTGACCTCTGGTTCCCACTTCAAAATGTGTCGGATGATTTTGTGGCGATTTTCCATTGCAGCTACAGTTATTAGTAGCTTGCTGTGATCAAGGCCAAAGTCGGTGATAGGAACCGATCGGTTTGTTGAATCTACTAGCTTAGTCAATAACGCTTTGGCTGTTGTCTTATCATCAGGCCCTTCAGCCAAACATAACACCTTATCGAACATTTCCCATCGCTCATTGTCGCTCATGGGTTCCATCGTCCTTCCTTTAGGATTCATGAGCAACTCAGCCGCGACCTGAAAGTGACGATTCACAATAGAATAATCTAATGGTGAACGTCCTGTTGTGTCGGTGAAGACTTCGGTATTTGGCCTGTCCAGAAGTAGACGTGCGATTTCCGTGTGCCCACGCATGGCCGCCAAATGTAGAGGTGTGAGATCCTTGCCAGAATATTGCTCAGTAGGGGCTTTTGAGAACAAATCTGGCCTACACAGGTGCTTATGGTTCTCCTCGTATTCCTGGAGCTCGTCCGGATGGGATACCCTTAGAGTAGCGCGGACATTGGGATCGATCTGCCGCTCTGGAAGTTGAAGAAGCTGTCGTACCACGTCTCTGTGTCCCCTTTGAACAGCCAAATGGAGTGGTGCAAAACCATGAACGTCGGCATCGTTGACATCTACACTATCACGTATCTCTTGATGAGTAAACCACTTCAACAGCTTATCCAAAATTGCAACGCATCCTTCTTCCGCTATGTAATGCAGCGCAGATCGTTCCAAAATGTCTTTTGTATTCACGAACTCTAGCACTTCCGATTCTAGCTCTCTGGCTTCCTGACTGAGATTTGCAAGCTCTCTCCTTGTCCTCGCTCTCTCCTTTTTCGCTTCCAACAATATACCAACAAGGTTGCACCTCTCATCTAGAGATCGAAACTTATACCAAGATGGAAAAGAACGTCGATCTTGTTCCACCACTTGATGCAATGCCGTGAACCCATCAATGGTTTTATTATTGGACATGTTTACTGCTGATTCTCCGAGTGTGAGCAGGGCACGCACACTGACTTCATTGACAAGCCTTGCGTGGTAGAGTAGTGGGGTTTGACCAATGTTGTCAGGGACATCCCAGTCTATATCCGTCCTTCCAGAGGCCAACATTTCAGCCACACATCCACTCCAACCAAAATGCAAAGGCGTGTGACCGAGTGTGCTCTTTAAATTCAGATTGACATCAAGATCCCTAATCAAGACCCCTGCAACCCTCTCGTTTGAATAAACTGCCCGATGCACTGCTGTAAAACGATACCCTCTATTTTCACGGCAGTTCTTATCTACAGCGCAACGCAACGCTACCTCAACCTCCGCCGCGTCACCTGATTTCGCTGCTTTGAGGAGATTCAAATCCGCTTGCTGGGTTACAGCCATCGCGAGCCAAGATCCTTGCTTCAAACACCGAGAGCTGAAATGCTAATCAGTCAGTATTGAGGTCACAATTGCAATGACCGTGGCAAGCTTCCGAAGTGAAGAGCGGTGAGAGATGAAACCCTAGAGAGAGCGAGGAAAGAAATATGAAACTGGCAAGAATAGGCCGTGAATAGCAACTATTCTAGTTGCGTGCTAGGTGGGTCTTGGGTGGGCTTCGAATCCTGCAAACTGTTGCACAGGCTCCAACTTGCGGGGGTTCCTATGTGTTTCATCCACACCCTACTCACAGCTCGAAGCGGCTCCTGATTAATTACTGCAAACCCACCCCTGGATTTTAATTTTGTGGTACAGTGGAGAAAATCTGTAGTATATTTGGAGGGCACCTTATATCTGTCAATTTGCCTCCTAAAAAATGGGAGGCATATTATGCCTACTCCTCAAAAGTGGGAGGGTTATTAAACCTATAAGTAGGCATCATTTCCCTCCACTATTGGGGAGTAGGCATAATATCCCTCTCACTCCTATGCCTTGTGAGCTTTGTAGGTTTGGTTCATGATAAATTTTGCCTCGTGCTTTGTGATAGGTAAAGCCCATGGGTGGCAGACATTCCCAAAGTGTAGGGCTGCACTCAGCTATCACCTTGTCCTAGGCCCCTTATTTTGAGAATGCCACCTTCTTAGGGCTTTACCTTACACATATACTATCCTTTCTAATGTTTTTAAATACATACATATGCATTACGATACAGTCCAATTTGGTGTAAAGTAAAGATGTAGGTTTTTTAAAGAGTATATTATTACAGGATGAAATTTTTCTTCTATTTCCTGCATTGGCATTACAATTTTCATACAGCATGCCTACTCTCTGCAGGCTTTACAATTATTGTAAAGCCTGCTTCCTGGTTTTTGCATGGCCACAGAACCATGCAGTTGTCATCTCTACACATTGTCCAGCTCAAAAAGACCCATGGACTATATTGGTTCCAATTCCACTTTAACCCAAACATGATCATTTCTAGTTCCGACATCTCTTTTAAAAGGCTTGGGTCTCTTGTGTCCATGGTCACCTTTGATAGGCCCGTGCCCAAAGTGACAACTTGTGTTTAGGCTTGGAGCCTTTGAAATTCTGTGGCCATAGTAGGCCTTCATCAAAGTTCTTGCTAATCTAAGTTTTATTAGTATCAACTTAACATGGGAAGCTCAGAGGCTAGCCTTCATCCAATCTACACCACCAAGCAATTGACTATAGGATGAAATAATCAAGAAATTGATACCTTGTGGGTAAGTATTCCAGTGGAGCTGTCCCACCATTCAGCATCTGTCCAACAGAGCCCAAATGCAAGAGATTCCTAATACATGTTGGTGGGCTTTTCTGTTGTCTCTTTTGGGTCACATCTTGGTTCGAGCCTTAGGCTTAGTCAGAAAATCCAACTAATGTGACTATGTACCGATTTCAACTACGTGGAAATGTACAATGTACCATAAAGTCAATAAATGGCATCTTAGAACTTGCCACATCCTGCGCCAGAAAATGCTACCATTTAAATTTGGTCCGGGCACCCAGTTGCGTGTGCTTCCTGAACTGGGTGCAGGAAACACCCCAGAACCCGGAATGGGAAAGGTTTGCAATTGGGTGCCTATGTTCCAGCGGGTGCATGCCGTAAAGCAGTGAAACCTTTTTTTTCAGTTCCTCGCCTGCCCTAAGAAAACCTTCCTGGACAGGCTCGAGAGAAACTTCCAACAGGTGGAAGTTACTCTCCAGGCTGGCAGGGGAACTTTCACAACTTGGAAGTTACCAACAAGGTTGTCATTTAAAAAAAAAATGAATTTTAAGTTTTAGAAATAAAATTGCTGTGCTTTAAGCAACCTAGACCCTTCCGAATTTTTGACCCCCAAGGCTGCCCCTTGGCCTGCCGGCCTTGGGGGATCTCACATTCAGAAAGGTCTAGACCACTACAACAAAAAGTGTCTCTGTTTGTTAAATGATTTCATTGGATTTTAAGTGAATTCACTCATTGTAGTGAAAGGGGACCAATGAAGAAATAGTGAATTCAGTGATCCAGTGAACAGGGACTAATGAACTGCACCCACATTTTGTAATAGTGAGCATAGACCCTTTCAAATTTTTGACCTCACCTTGGCCTTTTGGTCGTGGGGGATCTCACATGTTAAAGAGTCTAAACCTAGACCTTCCCCTATACTTAATGGACAAAGTAAATATCAACTATGATATTTCTGGACAGGGGTTTCAAGTTTTGTAAACAATTCCAATACTTTCCCCATCCGAAAAGCCATCAAGGCTAGGCTAGATGAATGGCTACAATCGAAGAAAAGAAAGTGGGGACCTCTGGTCCCTTGGAAGCATATTCAAAACAACTGTTCGAGAACATTTGGCAAGTCAAAGGGAAATATTATGTTAAACCAATTGGGAATGGCAGAATGCATGGACAGGGAACTTTTGTTCCCAAATAGCAACTACAGCACTTGGAAATGCACTACAGCACCTCTCCTATCCTATTATCCTATTCATTTGAGCTTTGTCCTTCTGCGCGCTACCAGTGACTATCAACTATTCTTCTCTTTTAATAATGTTTTCATGTGGGTTTCAATAATTCATCATTATTTATGTCAATGTCAAATTTAATTTAAATTAATATACATTTATGGACATGAAAGGACATGTGTTAATTTATTTTTTCATATCTCTCTTTATGGATAGAAGAAAAGAGTGAGATAGTTATAAAATGGAAGTAGATACTAGGAAAAGCACAAGATAATTATTTAAAAAGTTAATAGGAAAAAGAAGCAATTATTAAAAAAATGAAATAATTAGGCTTTAAAATGAGGTAATTATTTCTGAAATTGTCTTTGGAATGGTCCATGACCATACAAAAGATTCCAAAAAATTGCCCATATATCAATTTCGATTACTTATCACTGGAATTAAATGGGCTGCCTCCAAAGTTCTTTTTCTAAATTTTCCTTTCACAACGGGCTGTTTCATATTGTCCATCACCCAAAAAAACTGAAACTTAGGAGGCTCCCCAAAATAATAGGTTTTATGTGAGGATGGAGTGTCTCCCTTTGGCTCAAATATATAGCTGTGAAAAGGAGAACTTTGGGCAAAGGATATGAGATACGGTGAGATACTATTGCGAACACCCCTGGGAAACACATTGGAAACTTGGAGAACGTCATGGAGAACAGCATGGGAACACAAGGATATAACATTCCACCTTCACACCCCCCCCCAAAAGGAAAAAAAACCCTCTTGGGTGTATGTTGAGTCATATCATTGGCTGCTTGCATATTCTATTCCTAGACATGGTTGCCACCATTTTTTTTGCCTCAGCTAATACCCGTTCTACAGTGCACCCCCATACCTGTTAAGGGTACCTAAATTCCAATAACCAGCAAGGCAGGCAAGCCATTTTTGTTGCTCAGTTACCCCAAAGCAGCAGTCAAATACCCTGATGTTTTCTTCAATTATGCATAAGTTCTAAAGACCAGTGTCAAAGGTCAGTAGGCAACAACCTGAACTTAAGCACTTTGTCATCGACTCTAATCAAGCTATAATCACTGGTAGCATCTCTGAGGGGCCACAGATTCTCCATGTACTACCTAGTCCATAATTCTTTTTCCTCCAAGTATGATTTTAGCCTTTAAACCCACTCTGACCTAAAAAGAGTGTCCAACATTTTCTGTGGATGAAAGCAAAAACTTTAATTCAGCTCTGTGGCAGATGATGTTGAAGTTGTGTTGTGTTTCAAGGACATCGAAAAGTTCAATTATTTGTTATTCTGTCTTTGGCTTGGTTTATTATTTTGCAGGTTGTTGTGGAGTGGCTTTGGTGAGCTGATTTCGGTGATGGAGCGGGATCTTGGCTGCTCAATGGACAATCTTTATGAGCAATGTGAATCACGATTCTTAGGGATGATGGGTGTTGAGCTTTCAAAGGAACAAAGGGATGTGGGCAATGCAAAGCTGTATGAAGCTGGTTGAGAAGGAGGAAGGGGGTTTTTTCTTTTGCAAGTGGGAGAAGCTAAGTTCCTATTCTGCTAGTTAGGATGTGTGGAGTTTGTTTGGATTTTGATAGTAATCAATTGGGGACAAAAGTCCCTCTGAACTTCTTCTTCTGTTGAACTTGGCGCTTAATCTTTCGTTGTGCCAAGAGCATCAGTAAGGAAGTAGGAGGTCAAGTGTTTGCATTTTAGGGTCCAGATCAAGGGAAATAATGAAAGAGTCTAGGATTTCAGGAACGATTGTAGTGGCAGCCACCGTCTTTGTCAGTTTTTGGAGGTTTCAACGTGAATGTGTAATGTGGTTTACTGTGAAAAGGGAGTACCTATGATATAGTGGGAGCTTCGGGGATTTCGGAACTAGAGGATGCTATGAGATGTAGATGATCACATCTACCTGCTCTATTCTTAGTTTCTATCCAACTTCTAAGAGAAATTATGTAATGGTGTGGGGGTAGCATTTGTGGGGATTCTGTTGTTGAAGGATGAGCTCTCACACTCATTAACAATCAATTAGCTCCTTGAAAGGAAATAAAAAGAGGTCTGATCCCTTGAGGTCCATAGAATTAGAATAACAAAATTTGCTTGGCTAGAAGCATTTAGGTTTAGAAACAATACCTGTTGTAACCTTCTTTCTGCTCTCTGAAAATTTCCAGCAAATCTTGTTGAGTTTGTTTGTATTCAAAATAGAAGGGATTTCCACACCAGAAATCAGCTCCCCTTCTTTTTAGGTGACACCACTAGATGTATTGGAGTCAATTAAATTTTTGATTATGTTCCAATACAACATAATCGCGCTGTAATCTGGTAGCAAAATTAGTGCAATTTAATTTCTGTATTGATCACTGGAAGACTACTAGGTCCAAGGATGAGGACAGTTTTATGTGCCATAGTATTGTCAGAGCCTATTAGCAAATGGGAGTAGACTGACTCTGTGTGCTGTTTACAATGAGAACAGACAAGAAGTGGATGCAACACCCGATTTTAAAATTCAAGAACAAGAGGACATTGAAGTTAATTCTAAATCCCTAAACTTCAGAAGTTTATGGTCCTTTCCCTCTCTGGTGTCATCAGTCTGTCATTGATTTTTCTCTTGCTACGTGATGGGGTTTTGGCCCTTCAGCCCTTGTGGCTTTCCCCCTGGTGTCATCAGTCTAAAGGGTACATCCTGAGAGCCCCCTACACGCTCATGGGCATTCATAGGCATTGTGCTGAATGAAGCTTGAATATGAAGTACCCACTGAAATTCAGATTTACATTTGAATGCTTCACACGTCATTTCAAGTGAAGGAAACATGCATCAAATTCGAATGCAGATGAGGGGTCTGAGGGAAAAGGGGGGGGCACACGGGGGACCAGGGTGACTTGTAATGTTTCTAAGAGAGTTATCCCCATTCGGTTGTATTTCACCTTGTGATGCCTACTTTTATTTAATTACCTGCAAAAACTGAATAAGTGGCTGAAGGAGAAACATATAGTCAACAATAACAGGCGGTGCATTGTTTCTACAGATGTTGCACCAAGTCAGGTTAAAAAGAAGAGCAATCTTCAATTTATAACTAGTGAAATCAATCTTTCATGTCAGTCTTTCATCTCTGTTGGATTTCTGTTTCGAATATCTTCAATTTGCTGAAATTGTGTGAACAAATTTCTCCATTGCATGTTTGCGCACCACAAATGCATCAAAGCACAAACTGGAAGGATCAGTATTTGATAGGTTCTCAATTTCTTTCTCGCATGAAATCCCTGCTAATTTTCCAAGTCTGGCTTCACAATAGTTTCACAAAGTTTTTCATTAACTGTAAGTAGATCTGGGTCCTTCCAACCTGGTGACATTCAAGTTAAGACAGGGAGCAGGAATTGAGAGGCAGAACCCAAACTTACTACAAATTTTGCAGCAGTTGCTAATTCTGTGCCAAGAACTCCACTTTTATATGACACTTTCCTCCCCAGGATAGGGGGCCATGTACTGTTCATTCTGTCAGGTGCATTCTGATTCATCACCGAGTGATGGCTGTCAACAGAGCCTCTAGTGCATAAATGGCAGCCACTTCCATAGTAACACACTTCTACAATTGTAGATATGTCCAAAGCTGAGAATTATATAGCATGTGACCTCTTGTGGCCAATTTGGCTGTTTTGTTTGGAAATAAGCAGAGACAGAGAGGGTAATTTATGAACAAGGGAAAAAAGTCTTGCTTGCTGGCCTTGCACTAATGAGTGCATAATTGCTTTTCAAGCCATAGACTTTGTTCTGTAAACCAATGTGTTTGCTCTGGAGTCCTGCCTGGTGAAGTGCTGTATCCTCTTGGGACAAAGTACCGTGGCTGCCCTCTACTACTGCTGGGGAGAGATGGGAGCCAGGATCTACATAATCAGGTCACAGTTTAAAAGCTCCACATTTTACTTAATGAGCTATGGCTTTGTGCCACGTGCAAGGTGTGTGTTAGTTGAAGTTTGGGTGCTTTAGTTGTTTGTTGAAGTTGGTGAAAGTAGTTGATCTGAGTTTCCACTTGTTTGGTGTATGGAGTTCATTTTGAAAGCTTTGAGTGACAATATGCTTGTTGCCAGCATTCAGCTGCATTACAAAGGATCTCTAAATCATGCATAATCACGCATATCACAACTTCTTCACAATAGGAACCAAAACTCCCTGTGATCTGTAGGTTATCTGTTTCAAGTTTATTGTTCACGTTTGTGTTTGAAAACTTGGTCTCAAGTTCTATCTGTTTTTTCAGTCATGATCATGCTGCAGATTGTTCTTCTTGTTTCCACCAATGTGTGTGGGTCGACCAATGGGAACAAATTCTGTACTGGATCAATGGGGAACCAAGTGTGTTGTGGTGTAAATGGCATTTGCGATGTTGTTTATTGCTCAGAACTGAGTTTGTGCCAAGAAAGTGTGACTGGAGGTTACAATAGCCCTGGCCCAATACTTTGTTACAGTAATTCAAAATCAAAGGGCACAACCCCTGCTGCTCAAGCTACATTCGACGCGCCTTCAAAGCCATTACCATGAGCCACTGCCCATGGAACGCATGAATCTCTTCCCAACAAGGGAGTTTCAACACTTGGTGCTCAAGTTCAGGCTGATGCCTCAAGTGGTTCTTCATGCCCATAATCTTCTTAGTCCACAACCTATTATGGACACAATAAACGCCTCTTTTTCCATACTATATAGATCCAAAGTTCATGGTTTAAATACTTGAACTTCTTTTTCCAATTAGTTGTCTTCAATCTAATAAAACAGGAAGAGTCATTCTAGCCTTATGAGATTTCAGCAAGCTCTCTTAGATTTGGCTCTCCAACAGCAACAAATTGG
>Ga0116227_10009484_pt1 | contig 17631 bp, 17 predicted proteins | sample S1TSphgellanicum_FD_89693 | JGI IMG/M metagenome (GOLD analysis project Ga0116227, IMG submission 89693) | Host-associated microbial communities from peat moss isolated from Minnesota, USA - S1T2_Fb - Sphagnum magellanicum MG | ecosystem: Host-associated > Plants > Peat moss > Unclassified... | reverse complement strand
GCGAGATCGATCAGATTCTCGCCGGCAAAGAAAAGGAAATCATGCAGGTGTGAGCGGCCTAGAGCGTCCCGCCTTACAAAATGGAATCATTTGAAGGCGGACAAGATGCTCTAGATTCATAAGTCAGAGCTTCGTTAGGCGCGCAAAACCGCGCACATTTTTGCGCACGATGCTCTAGCTGGCGTTAGCGGGCGCGCGGCGCGAGACTTCCGACTCTTCGGTAGCTGAGGGCGACGATGGGCATGATCGAAGAGGTGGTGACGCAGGAAGCGCGGCTGCGGATGCCGGGAACACCATCGCATGTCGGCATCATCATGGACGGCAACGGTCGTTGGGCGGCGCGCCGGGGCCTGCCGCGTTTCGAGGGGCATAGGCGGGGCGTCGAGGCTTTGCGCGTCACCGTTCGCGCCGCCATCGAATTCGGTCTCGACTATCTGACGGTCTATAGCTTTTCCGCCGAGAATTGGAGCCGGCCGCTCGAAGAGATCAGCGACCTCATGGGTCTCCTGAAGCGTTTCATCCGCAACGATCTCGCCGATCTTCACAAAGCCGGCGTCAGGATCAAGGTGATCGGCATCAAGGATGCGCTGAAGCCGGATATTCGCGGCCTTCTCGAAGAGGCCGAGAGCGCGACGCGGGGCAATACCGGCTTGACCCTGGTGGTGGCTTTCAATTATGGCGGCCGCCAGGAAATTGCGGCGGCGGTGCGAATGCTCGCCCAAAAGGTCGCCGAAGGCCGGCTCGATAGCGCCGCCATCGACGAGCATATGCTGGGCGCGCATCTCGACACCGCCGGCATTCCCGATCCCGATCTTATCATACGCACCTCCGGGGAGCAGCGCCTCTCGAACTTCCTCCTCTGGCAGTCGGCTTATTCGGAGCTCATTTTCCTGCCTATCTTCTGGCCGGATTTCGATCGGCAGGCTTTCGCCGCCGCGCTCACTGAATTCAGGGCGCGCGAGCGCCGCTTCGGCGGGGTGACGGGGCCGGATGCCGGTGTTAAGACCGGCTCATGACTGCTCCCGCCGAGGCGCCGAAACCGCTCGCCATGCTGAAGGACGCCGCTCCGGTGTCGCGACCTCGAGAGTTGCTCGACCATCTGAGCACGCTTTTTTCAGATTTTGGTCTTCGGACTCTGTCCGCTCTCGTTTTGATCGTCGTGGCTCTCGGCTCGTTGCGGATAGGCCGCGACGGCTTTGTCGCCATTTGGCTCGCAGCGGCTCTCGCCATCCACTGGGAATGGCAGAAGCTAATCGGCGCACCGCACCTCTACCTTCGCCTCGGCGTCGGTTTCTTCGCTCTCGTGCTTTCGGCCGTGTTCGCGGCGCAAGACGCTGACGAATTGGCGGTCTTGAGTCTAATTCTTGCTGGAGGCGCTGCGGGTTACCTCGCGGGAGAGGGGCGCCGCCTTTGGGCGACGGCGGGCACCGCCTACGCCGGCCTGCTTCTTCTTGCCGTTATCGGGCTGCGGTTTTCCTTCCCCTACGGCGTGCGCTCGATCATCTGGCTCTTTGCGACCGTGTGGGGCACCGATGTGGGCGCCTATCTCGCCGGGCGCTTGATCGGCGGTCCAAAACTTTGGACGAAGCTTTCGCCCTCCAAAACCTGGTCCGGGACGGTGATCGGGGTGTTTGCTGGCGCACTTCTCGGCCTCGCGTTCGCGGCTAGAGGCTTGCCGGGTCCTTTGGCGCCCGTCTTCATTCTGGGGTTGGTCACAGCCGCGCTTTCGCAAGCAGGAGACCTCTTCGAATCCTGGGTCAAGCGGCGGTTCGGCGTGAAGGATTCGAGCTGGCTCATCCCCGGCCATGGCGGGGTCATGGATCGGCTCGACGGCTTCCTCGCGGCGGCCGTCTTTGTCTTCGTCTTCGGCCTGCTGAGGGGCCTGCCCTCTGCCGCCGCCGGAATTTTCTATTGGGCCTAACAACGAGTGAAACGAACATGATGGACGCCGTCGTTGAGCTTCAGCACGAGCTGTCGGCTAGGCCCGAACCGCGTTCGGTCGTCATCTTGGGGGCCACGGGATCGATCGGGCGCTCCACAGCCGACATCATCGCCGGCGCGTCGCATTGTTTCGATGTGAGCGCCGTTGCCGGCGGCCGCGATCCGCAGGCGCTCGCCCAGGTAGCGCGCAATCTTGGCGCCAAGTTCGCAGCGCTCGCCGATCCTGCCGGCTATTCCGATCTCAAAGCGGCGCTCGCCGGAAGCGGCATCAAGGCGGCCGCCGGTCCCGACGCGATCGTCGAGGCCGCGCTCTACCCGTCCGACATCGTGATGGGGGCAATTGCGGGAACCGCCGGCGTCGAGCCGACCTATGCCGCGCTTTCGGCTGGCCGCACCGTGGCGCTCGCCAATAAGGAGTGCCTCGTTTGCGCCGGCCCGGCCTTCATCCGCCAGGCGGCGGCTTCGGGAACGCGGCTACTGCCCGTCGACAGCGAACATAACGCGATCTTCCAGGCTTTGGGTGATGCCGATCCTGCCACGATCGAAATGATGACGCTGACGGCATCGGGAGGCCCGTTTCGGACCTGGACTGCGGAAGCTATTGCCAATGCGACGCCGGAGCAGGCACTTACCCACCCGAATTGGGCGATGGGCCCGAAGATCACGGTTGATTCTGCCGGCCTCATGAACAAGGGCCTCGAGGTCATCGAGGCTCATTACATTTTTGGAATCGAAGCCGCGCGGCTCGATGTTCTGGTCCATGCGCAATCCGTCGTCCATGGGCTCGTCTCGTTCCGGGACGGCTCGGTTACAGCCGGCATGGCGGCCCCGGACATGCGCGTGCCGATCGCCCATTGCCTCGCTTATCCGACCCGGCTCGCGACCAAAGCCCGCCGCCTCGATCTTGCAGCAGTCGGTCAATTGACCTTCGAGCGCCCTGATTTCGCCCGCTTTCCGGCACTTCGCGTAGCTATGGAAGCGTTGCGGACTGGTTGCGGGCTACCAACCGTGCTCAACGCCGCTAATGAAATTGCGGTCGAGGCCTTCTTGAATCGACGAATCCCGTTCCACGCTATCGCGACCGTGGTCGAGCGTGCCTGCGAAGCGGCGCTGGCCGACGGCACCGCTCGGGAGCCGCAGTCGGTGGCGGATGCGCTCGCCATTGACCATATTATCAGAGAAAAGTCGCGCGCCCTCTTGGCGTAGTGGCGCGCTTCCTCCATTGTTAACCACTTGATAACCAAGTGGTCTCGTGGGCCGGTCGGCAGGCGAGGCCTTGCAGCGGCGCGCGGCGCATGTCCTTGCTGTGCTGGGAACGGGCATAATAGGAGGCTGAATGTCGATTCTCGATCATGTCTGGTCGCTCGCCGGATATCTCATCCCCTTCCTTTTCGTGCTCGGCATTGTGGTTTTCTTCCACGAGCTCGGGCATTTCCTCATCGGGCGGCTCTGCGGCGTCAAGGTCGACGCTTTCTCGCTCGGCTTCGGTCCGGAGCTTTTCGGTTTCCAAGACCGCTACGGCACGCGCTGGCGGCTCGCTGCCTTGCCGCTTGGCGGCTATGTCAAATTTCATGGCGATGCCAACGGAGCCTCCACGGCCGATGCCGACGCGATCTCCACGATGCCGGCGAAAGAGCGTGCGGTGACATTCTTCGCGCAGAAGGTTTGGAAGCGTGCGGCGATCGTCGTCGCCGGGCCGCTCGCGAATTTCGTTCTCGCGATTGCTATCTTTACGGGCATTTTCTTCGTCAACGGGCGCCCGATTTTGCAGCCGCGCGTTGACGGAGTGACGGCGGGCAGCGCCGCCGAAGGCGCCGGCTTCCTGCCGGGCGATCTCATCCTGTCGATCGATGGCGCGGCCATCGAAAGTTTCGAGGACATGCAGCGGATCGTCCAGACTGCGAGCGATCGGGCGCTGACATTTGTCGTCGAGCGCCAGGGCAAGGATATCGAGCTCGTCGCGACGCCCCGCCGGCGCGAAATCACGACGCCATTCGGTGTAACGCGCGTCGGCGTGCTCGGCGTCGAGGCTGCCGGCAATAAGGCCAGTTGGCAGGTGCGCCACTATGGGCTCTTGAGCTCGGTTCAGCTCGCGAGCGCCGAAACCTGGTTCATCGTCGAGCGCACTGGCGCCTATGTCGGCGGTCTGCTGGCGGGACGCGAATCGACCGACCAACTGTCGGGGCCGATTCGCATTGCCGAAGTTTCAGGGGAAATGGCGCGCATCGGATTTGCGGCTCTGCTCAATCTCGCGGCGGTTTTGTCGATTTCGGTCGGTATTCTCAACCTCTTGCCGATTCCGTTGCTGGATGGCGGGCATCTAGCCTATTACGCGGTCGAAGCCGTGCGTGGCCGCGCGATGAATGACAAGATTCAGCAGTTCGGCTTCCGAATCGGTCTCACTTTCGTTGCGGGCCTCATGGTTTTTGCCACCTACAACGATATTCTGCGCTTGACGCGCCAATTGATGCACTGGGGTTGAGAGCCGAACCAGCGGCTTTTTCACGGCAGGCATTGGATTAACCATATGGGTTAACCGATGCCCTCCCGCAAAGCGTGTCATGATCGCCACGGGCCAACGAAAATCTTCGCCATGGGCCAAACCCCATTTGCAGGTTCTTTCAAAACTTGTAGAAGCGAAAACAATAATCTGTGGCTTAGTGGCGCCAAAATTGGGTGCCAAAGAAAATGCCTACCCGGTCAACGGGCGGGCCGCCGGCAAGAAGCCAGCATTATCGATACGGGGACCGGTCGCGAATGAAGTGCATCCGAGGGCATTTGAGCCGGTGGGCGTTCGCTGCCGTTTTCGTCGCCACGCTCCTGAGTATGGTCCCCGCCGCTTTCGCCCAGAACATCGGAGTGCAGGGTAATCGGCGCGTCGATGCTGACACAATTCGGTCTTATTTCACCGGGACCGACGCCACCGCTGTCAACAAAGGCGTCAAGGATCTCTACGCGACGGGATTGTTTTCCGACGTGAAGGTTCTGCACGAAGGCGGTCGCCTCGTGATCGCGGTGAAGGAAAACAACGTCATCAACCGCGTCGCCTTCGAGGGCAACAGCAAGCTTAAGACGGAGCAGCTGAGCAGCGAAGTGCAATCGAAATCGCGCGGTCCCTATAACGAGGCGACGGTCGCGGCTGACGTAGAGCGCATCAAGGATTCCTATCGCCGATCCGGCCGCGCCGCGGCGACCGTCACGTCCCGCATCGTCGATTTGCCCAACGGGCGCGTCGATGTCGTGTTCACGGTCAATGAGGGCGACAAGACCGGTGTCAAATCGATCGTCTTCGTCGGCAATCACGTCTATTCGTCCGGCAAGCTCCGCGATTTGATGAACACGACGGAGATGAATTTTCTCTCCTTCATCAAAACCTCGGACGTCTATGATCCCGACAAGATCAATTCCGATCTCGAGCTCATCCGTCGTTACTATTTGAAGAACGGCTATGCGGATTTCCGCGTCGTCTGTTCGGATGCGCAGTTCGATCCGACCCAGGGCGGCTATATTATCACGATCACGGTAGAAGAGGGCGTCCAATATAGGATCGGCTCGGTGAGTGTAGAGTCGCATATTCCCTCGATCGACGGAAACGCGCTCACCGGCTTCCTGCGCATGTCGACCGGCCAGACTTACAATGGCGACCTCGTGGAGAAGACGACTGAAGCTTTGACGAAGGAAGTCTTGCGGCGCGGCTACGCCTTCTCTCAAGTGCGCCCGCGCGGCGACCGCGATCCAGCAACGCAGACCGTCAGCATTGTCTTCGTCATCGACGAAGGTCCGCGCGTCTATATCGAGCGAATCGTCATTCGAGGAAATACGCGCACGCGCGACTATGTGATTCGTCGTGAGTTCGAGATCGGCGAGGGCGATGCGTATAATCGCGTGCTCATAGACAAGGCCGAGAAACGGCTCAATAGTCTAGGCTACTTCAAGAAGGTGAAGGTCACCAACGAGCCCGGCTCGACGTCCGACCGCATCATCATCATCGTCGACGTCGAGGATCAGCCGACGGGCTCGTTCTCAGTGTCGGGCGGCTATTCGACGACGGACGGTTTCATCGCCGAAGTCGCGGTGACCGAGACGAACTTCATGGGACGCGGCCAGTTCGTGCGCCTTTCCGTGAGCGAAGGCCAGCACGCCCGCGGCGTCACCTTCTCCTTCACAGAGCCCTATATTTTCGACCAGCGGATCGCTGCGGGCTTCGACATCTACGCCAAGAAGACCGACGTCTCATCCTATTCCTATTACGATAATTTCGTGACCGGCGGCACGCTGAGGCTGGGCTTGCCGGTGACCGAAGAGATCACCTTCTCGCCGCGCTATTCGGCTTACGCGACCCGCATCTCGATCCCCGACGACACGGGTCACCCCTATAATGACTGTACCTATCCGATCCCTGGCTGGACGCCGGTCAATGACGCCACCGGGGCCGCCGTTCCCGGGTTTGGCGGACAAGCGAGCATTTTGAATAACTGTTTGAACAACGGCGAAGCATCGCTCGCCCTGAAACAAGCGGAAGGCACCACCTTTACCTCGATGGGCGGCTTCTCGCTGTCCTACAACTCGCTCGACAACAACAAGAACCCGACGCAAGGGTTTTACGCCCAACTGAGCGAGGACGTCGCCGGCTTGGGCGGCAATTCGCACTTCGCCCGCACGACCGGCGACGTTCGCTTCTACCACGATATCTACGACCAGTTCATCGGCATCATCCATCTGCAAGGCGGCGATCTCGAAGGAATTGGCTCGACGCCGCTGCGCATTACCGACCAATTCAACCTCGGTCCGAGCCTGGTGCGCGGTTTCGCGCCAGGCGGCATCGGCCCACGCGACGTTTCGCCCGGCATCAACGCAGCCGGCAACCCGCTCGGCGGTACCCGCTACTGGGGCGCTTCCGCCGAAGTTCAGTTCCCGATCTACGGATTGCCGAAGGAAGTGGGCTTGAAGGGCGCGGTCTTCGCCGATGCCGGCTCCTTGTGGGGATATAAAGGACAAACCAATTTCACCAATGGTGGTCCGATCATCTACAACGATACCGCTCCATTTTATACGCAGGGCAATGTCATCACGGTTGGCGCCGATCATGCGAATTTGATCCGCACCTCCGTCGGCGCCTCGATCATTTGGGCTTCTCCGCTCGGACCGATCCGCTTCGACTTCGCCAAGGCGCTGACGAAGGACCAGAACGATCAGACGCAATTCTTCCGCTTTACGGGCGGCGCGTCGTTCTGAGAAAGAGGCGGCGGCGATCGATGCGCCTTCGCCTTCAATGAGCCTGAAAAGGTGGCGGCCCGAGAGGTGTCCGCATGAGTGATCCGGTCTTCTTCCGGCGTACGCTCGAACCGTCGCTTGCCGACATACTCGAATGGACGGGCGCGCGACCCGCGCCGGGTGCCGACCTCGCCCGGCGCTTTACCGGCGTCGCGCCACTCGAGGCGGCCCGTTCGGACCTCATCGTCTTCGTCGAGAATCCTAGATATCTCGGCGCGCTCGCCGCGACTCGTGCGGGCGCTTGCTTCGTCGAGCCGCGTTGGGCCGAGCGCGTGCCGAGCCCGACGCTCGCATTGCTCACGGAGGCACCGGCCCGCGCCTTCGCGCAAGTTCTCGCGAAGCTTTTTCCGACCGCCATGCGTCCCGGCTCGCTCTTCGGATCGACGGGACTGAACCCTGGCGCCAGCGTGCATCCCGACGCCCGGCTCGAGCCGGGAGTGGTGATCGATCCAGGCGCCGTGATCGGCCCGCGTGCGGAAATCGGCGCCGGCACGATGATCGGACCCAACAGCGTCATCGGTCCCGACGTGCGGCTCGGCCGCGACTGTGCCGTCGCGGCGCAGGTCACGATACTGAACGCTCTGATCGGCAATCGCGTTATCATTCATGCGGGCGCGCGGATCGGCCAGGACGGCTTCGGCTTCGTGCCGAGTCCGCAAGGTCATCTGAAAATGCCGCAGATAGGCCGCGTCATCATTCAGGACGACGTCGAGATCGGCGCCAATACGGCCGTCGATCGAGGCACGACGTGCGATACCGTTATCGGGGAAGGAACGAAGATCGATAATCTCGTCCAGATCGCGCATAATGTGATGATCGGACGCCATTGTCTGATTGCAGCGCAAGTCGGCATTTCGGGCTCGACCGAAATGGGCGACTTCGTCGTGGTGGGCGGGCAGGCCGGCTTTGCCGGCCATCTCAGCATAGGGCCGAGTGCTCAGATCGCCGCGCAATCCGGCGTTATGACGGATGTGGCCGCCGGCGCGCGGCTCGCTGGATCTCCGGCCTTGCCCTTACGCGCCTGGCTGCGTGAGCATGTCCGGCGCGCCATGCGCGGCAAGTCGCGTAGCGGCGATCGCCTCGCTTGACCGTCACCACGAAACGTCACGAAGAGAGGCGGAGCTCATGAATGAAGCAGCAGCCGAGACGCTCGAGACGCTCGATATCCTGCAGCTCCTAAAATGCCTGCCGCATCGCTATCCCTTTCTCATGGTCGATCGCATCATCGACGTGAAGGGTGATGAATCCGCCACCGGCATTAAGAATGTCAGCATCAATGAACCGCAGTTTCAGGGCCACTTTCCCGAGCGACCCGTAATGCCGGGGGTTCTCCTCATCGAAGGCATGGCGCAGACCGCGGGCGCCATCTGCGTGCACGCGCATATGGGCGGCACGCGGCCGCCGCTCGTCTATTTCATGACGATCGACAAGGCGAAATTCCGCAAGCCCGTGCTCCCCGGCGACCGGGTCGAGTTCCACATGAGCAAGGCGAACCGTCGCCGCGACATGTGGTGGTACAAGGGGCGCGCGCTCGTTGAGGGCACGCTCGTTTGCGAGGCCGAGATTTCCGCCATGTTGGTCATGCAGGATAAAGCCGGCATCGAAAGCGGCAAGCCATGATGTATGGTGCTATAAACCCGGCACTATCGAGGAGCCATTCATGACCGTCGCGCAATTGATCGAGAAGCTGCAGGAGCTGCCGAGCGAAGCCGTTGTGCTTCTGGAGGGGGAGGGAGCTTTCGCTCGTGTTGCCGGCATCAATTTCGAGAAAAGCACGACGGTCGGACTGCCGGACGAGGTGATCCTCTTCACCGACGCGGAGGAGTGAGGCGCGTCTCTCACTCGCCTTGGATCAGCTTGCGTGCATCCTCACGCAGCGCGGCGCGCGATCGATCCACCGTGTAGAGCATATGCCCGCCGCCATAGACGACGAGGCGCAGCCGGTCGGGATCGCCCATAGGCGGCACCTGATCGATCAGCATCTTCGAGGCGAAATAGGGCGTCACCTGATCGGCTATTCCATGCGCGATCAGCACTCGCATTTGCGGGTCGAGAGCCAGCGCACGCTTCAAGTCGCCGAGCGCTTCGGCGCGGTTGCGGCCGCCGGCCCAATCCCATTGGTGGGTGACGCTTTCATTCAGGATCTCATAACGCGCATCGATCGGATAGTTCAGCCGATGCGCGGTGATATCGGCCATGGCGCTTGCCAGGACCGTCTTGGCGGCATCGAGCACGGGATCCGAATATTCCGTCGTTGCGGCATGTGGCGACGGATCGAAGCCGGTGACGCCGCCATCATAAAGGCTCGCGATCCGTTCGCCCGCTCGCTCGCGTTCGCGCAGAAAGGAGAAGCTGTCGACGCGGCCGCCGAGCTGGCGGACAATGGTCGGATCGAGCCCGGTGAATTTGGCGACGGCGTCGCTCATGCGCGCCAGAGCCTGCGGGTCACGCTCACCGCGGAGAAGATCGACCAGATATGGTCCGGCGGCATAGGCCTCGACATCGGCAAGGGGCTTACGTCCGTCCTTGCCGTCGAGGCCGCGCGCCACCGCGGTCAAAGAGGGCAAATGCGTGACGTAGCTCATCGGACTGTTGGGTCCGCCGCTGTACCAACCGAAATCGAGCACCGGCGAGACGAGCACCAGCCCTTGGATGCCGATGCCTTCCTGGTCCTGCAGACGGCGCGCGAGCTTGGGCGCGCGAAATCCGCCATAGCTTTCGCCGACGATGAATTTCGGGCTTTGCAACCTGCCGTTTTCCACGAGCCATTTGCGGATGACGACCGCAAGCGAATCGATGTCTCCATTGACCGAATAGAACTGCTTGCGGAGCTCGTCTTCCTTGCCGAGGAAGCGGCTATATCCGGTGCCGACCGGATCGATGAAGACGATATCGGTAAAGTCGAGCCAGGTATCTCGATTGTCGAGCGTGACGGGCGGTGCTGAAGGGGTCAGCGCAGCGCCGTCGAGCCTCACCCGCCAGGGACCCATCGCGCCGAGATCGAGCCATGCCGAGGCCGACCCGGGACCGCCATTGATCGCGAAGGTCAAAGGCCGCTTCGTAGGATCGGCGCCATCGAGCATGAAGGCGACATAGCCGATATCGGCGAGCGGATTGCCGCTCTGCGCATCGCTGAGACGAACAGCGCCGGCTTTCGCCGTGAAGTGCAGGGCCCTGTCCGGCAGTTCGAGGACATGCGCGGTGACGGATTCCGGCGGCAGCGGATTAGGCGGCGTCGTGGCCTGCGCGGGACGCGTCTCGACGGCCTGCGGTGGCCGCCGCGGCATGGGTGCGCCGGGCGCGTACTGCGCGTGTGCCCCACCTTGCAAAGACGCGAAGACAAGCAGGACGAGCGCGCGGGCAGGATGGTTCCAATGCGGTGAAAATCTCATTTCCGTCTCCGAGCCGGCCCATTCTCGCAACGACCGAGGATTCAGGCTGAACCCGGATGATGGTCAAGACGAGGCGAAATTCCTTCGCTACCCGGCCAGGTAGAGACGCTTCACGTCGTCATTATCGAGGAGGTCGCTGCGGCTCTTTCCTTCGAACACGACCTTGCCGTGAACGATGACATAGCCGCGATCGGCAATTCGGCTCGCCTGCCTGAAATTTTGCTCGGCCATCAGAATAGTCAGGTGGCGCGTCGTGCGCAGCTCTTCGATCTTATCGATCATGCGGGTGACATAGATCGGCGCGAGGCCTACGGATGGCTCGTCGATGAGGAGAATGCGCGGCGCAGCCATCATGGCGCGCGCCAGCGCGACCATCTGCTGTTCACCGCCGCTCATGCTGCCGGCGAGCTGCTTCAAGCGGTCCTTCAGGATGGGAAACGTCTCGAGACAATAAGCGAGGCTGTCATCGAAATGGCGGCGGGCGCCCGCGCGGCTTGCGCCCAAGCGCAGATTCTCATGGACGCTGAGACGGGGGAAGAGCCGGCGGCCTTCGGGGACGAGGGTGATGCCGAGGGCAGCAATGGCTTGCGTGCTGCGTCCGACGAGGGAATTGGTCATGCCGTCGAGCGTTGCATCGATCGCGCCGGCCTCCGGCTGCACGAGACCCATGATCGCATTGATCAGCGAGCTTTTGCCATTGCCATTGGTGCCGAGCAGCACGACGATTTCGCCGGAGCGCACGTGAAGCGAGACCTTATGGAGCACACGCGTCCGACCATAGCCGGCGTCGAGCTGGTCGATGCGGAGGCTATTCTCCAAGATAGGCCCTTTCGACCTCGGGATGACGAAATGCGTTGGCCGGCGCGTCCTCGAGAATCTTGCGTCCTGCCACGAGGACGATCACACGCTCGGAAAAACGACTGACCGCCTTGATGATATGCTCGATCATCATCACTGCGACGCCTTCGGCGTTGATGGCGAAGAGCAGATCGAGGACGTCGTCGACCTCGCTGTCGGAAAGCCCGGCCATCGATTCGTCGCAGAGAAGAAGTTTTGGCCGTGCTGCCATGGCGCGTGCGAGCTCGAGCTTGCGCATCTCGACCTGGGTCAGCGCGCCGACCGGCTGGTGGCGAAGGCGTGCGAGCCCGATCTGCTCCAGCAGATTCATCGCTTGCGCCTCCGCCCTCGAACGGACGAAGGGTGAAGCCTCGCGCGAAGGGGCCGCATAGGCGAGCGGCACGAGAATATTCTCGATGACGCTCATGCTGGCGAAAAGCTGCGGCAGTTGAAAGCTGCGGGCGAGACCGAGTCTCACGCGGCGATGGGGCGGCAACTTCTCGACGCGCGTGTCGCCGAAAAGGATCGAGCCGCAATCGGGTGGGAGCGTGCCGGCGAGGAGATTGACGAAGGTGCTCTTGCCGGCGCCGTTCGGCCCGATCACGCCGATCCGTGCGCCTGCTGCGATGTCGAGGTCGAGCGCGTCCAAAGCGGTGAAGCCGCCGAAGCGCTTGCCGAGCCCACGGACCTGTAGCAAAGGCGCAGTCATGTCGCGCCGCGCCGTTTGGCCAGATGCAGGAGGCCGATCAGACCTTCCGGCGCTGCCAGAACGAACAGCATGAGAAGGCCGCCGACGACGAGGAGATTGAGCCCGGAGGAAATGGTCACTGTCGCCGTCTGCTGCGCAAGGCCGAGCAAGAGGGCGCCGATGACAGGGCCGGTCCATGACGAGGTACCGCCGATCAGAGGCATGGCGACGCTGTTGACCGTATGGGTCAAAGCGAAGGCGGAATTGGGTTCCATATACGTGAGGTAATATGGCAAAGGCGCGCCCGCCATCCCCATCAGCGCGCCGCTCACCACCGTCGCGGCGATCTTGAGCCGCAGGGTCGGCACGCCGCATGTCTCCGCGGCGAGCTCGTTTTCCCGGATGGCGGCAAGACCCATTCCGAAAGTCGAGCGCTCGATGAAGCGCGCCAGGATCACCGCCAGCGCGGTGACGCCGAGGATCAGGGCGAAGAGATATTGGGCGAAGCTGTCGAGAAAGGCAGGCGCGGGCGGGCGCACCAAATAGACGCCGCGCGAGCCGCCGACAAAATCCCAGTTCACCACTATGGTCTGCAAGACGACGGCGAGGGCGAGCGTCGCGATCGCGAAGAATATGCCTTTGAACCGCAAGGTCATAGCCGCCGTGAAGAGGCCGAGAAGCCCCGCCGTCGCACCGCCCGCCAGGATGAGGAAGGGCAGGGGCAAGGCGAAGAGCTTCACAAGGACGACTGTCGTATAGGAGCCCGTTGCCATAAAGGCGGCACTGCCGAAATTGATATAGCCCGCATAGCCGCCCAATATGTTCCAGGCCACCGCCAAGGCGACATATTGAAAAAGCAAATAACCGCCGAAATAGAGATAGTCATTGTCGATCGCATGCAGCACCAGGAGGAGGGTGGCGCAGAGGCCAATGACGAAAGCGGCGAAGACGGGCATGGAAAGCTTCATCGGGCGAACAGCCCGTTCGGCCTGAAGGCGATGACGAGAAGCAGGATGCCGAAGGTAAGAGCAGGCGACCATGAGGGTCCCCAGAGGCTCGTGCAGAAGCTTTCGGACAAGCCGATGATCAGGGCCGCCAGGAACGTGCCGAGGACGCTTCCAGCACCGCCGAGAACGCAAATCGCAAAAGGGATCCCGATATAGAGCCAGACGATCGAAGGCTCGACCGGCTGCACGATGATGAGCAAAGAGCCGGCCAGAGTTGCGAGAATGGCCGACAGGCCGAAGGCGAGAGCCTTGATTCGCACGGGATCGAGCGCCATCAGCCGCAATGCGATCTGATCCTGCGCAACCGCGCGAACGGCGCGCCCGAAGGTCGTGCCGTAGAGTAGCGCCTGCGTCGCCCCGACCATGGCGATCGAAACGAGAAATGGAACGAGCAGACGCAATGGCAAGGTCACGTTGCCGAAGCTCGGCACCGCGTCGATATAGGAGGTCTGGACGCTGCGGAAATCGACGCCGAACGTGAGCAGCAGGCCGACCTCGATCAGCATCAGCAAGCTGAAGAAGAAGGCGAGGCCACGGATCGACGAGCCGCCGCGCCGCTCGAGGCCTGCATGATAGAGCTGATAGATGGCTATGCCGCAGACGAAAATGGCAGGACTTGCGATAAGTCCCGCCAGGATCGGATCGAGCCCGAAGCTCGCGTTGAGGCCATAGGCGATATAGGCGCCGGCAACCACGAAAGCGGGATGGGCGATATTGACGATATCGAGCAGGCCGAACGAGACCGTCAGGCCAAGCGTGAGGGCGGCATAGACGCCGCCCAGCAGACAACCGGTGACAAGCGCATTCGACAGGATATCATAGGAAAGCTCCACCTCCCGGCCCCGGCTTGCTCAATGGTCGGCTTGGAACGGGGTCTCGATCTTTCCTGCGGCCAGATCATCCGGATAGAGGATGGTTTGCGTGCCGACCTTCAAGAATTGATCGAGATCATTGTTCTTGATGCCTTGGTATTGGACGATGAGGATGCGGGACTTTGCCCATTCGCCGTCGGGGGCGAAAGATATAGGCCCGAGAATCGTATCGAAGCTCGTCTTGTGCATGGTTTCGGCCAGGAGCTTCTGATCGAGTGAGCCGGTTTTCGTCACCGCCTCGCCGACGATCTGCATCGCGGCATAGATGAAGGGCGGCACGTAATAGCCCAGCGCATCGACGCCTTGCGTCGCGGCCTCGGCGCGATAGCGCTTCAAGAACGCCTCGACCTCAGGATATTGCATCTTTTCCGAGGGCACATAGGTTTCATAGCTGATGAAGCGGTTGAGAAGCGGGCCGAGCTGCGTCTTGATCGCTGCATATTGCGAGCCGGCCATCCCGCCGCCGAACAGCTCGGTTTTGAGGCCGATTTCATGCGCGGCCCGCACCAGGCCGGTGCCATCCGTCGGATAGGCCGCGACGAAGACGATATCGGGCTTTGTCGCTTGCACCGAACGTAGGATCGAGGAAAATTCCATCGTGTTCGGCGGATAGCTGCGGTCGTAGACGATCTTGAGGCCGAGCTGCTTGGCGATGACGCGGGCGGCATCGGTCGTGACCTTGCCGAACTCGGCGTCGGCGCCGACGAGCGCCACCGATCGCGGCTTCGGATCGAGCTTCATCGCGACGTCGAAAAAGCCAGTCGGAATCGCGGCGCCGGAATTCGGGCCGAGCGGCATGATCTGGAAATATCGATCATAGTGGAACTGGTCGTTCACGCCGACGCCGAAAAGGCTCATCATGGTCTTGCCGCTCTGCATGACGACGGGCATTGAAGGCGCGATCATGTTGGTGCCGTAAGGCGAGATCAGAAGGTCGACTTTGTCGACCGAGATCAGCTTCGTGTAGATGCCGGGCACGTTCGAGGGCGTGCTCTGGTCGTCGTAATAATCGAGCGTCACGTTGCGTCCCAGGAGGCCGCCTTTCGCGTTGACGTCCTCCGCCCACAGCTTGATGGCGAGCAATGCCGCTTTGCCATTCGCCGCGAGGCCTCCCGTCAGCGCCATGCTGAAGCCGATCTTGAGCGGATCGGCGGCCTCGCTCGGCTGCACGCAAGCTATCCCCGCAAGCGCGATCAGCAGGCCGGCGAGGGCGGCCCGCCGCAACGAATCCCATAATTTCATCGAACGCCTCCCTTTGATCTTTAGCGGCCGATAAAGGCCGTTATTTTCTCGGCTAGGACCGAGCTATTGAGGATGTGGGGATAGTGGCCGCCTAGGGGCAGCGTGCAGATTTCGGCGCCTTGATAGCGTTGACGGAGCGCGTCGCGCATGGCCGGCGTGATGATGCCGTCATCCTCGCAGTCGAGCACCATGATATCGGCGCGCGGCATTTCCACCATGGGCGCGGGCGGCGCTGTCACGACGCCGATGAGGCGTTCTTTGAGATCTTCTGCCGTCTGCCGGCCCTCGAGCATCGCGAGCTGGATCTCGCGAAGCTCGCTCGCTGGTGCTTTCGCGACGAAAGCGCGCCAGCCTTGCTGCAATTCGTCGGGCGTCGCCGCTGTGATCTGCGCGGGATCGAAGAGCGGATGGGCATGCAGCGGCGTCGAATCGATGAAACTATTGCCGATGACGAGCTTTTTCAGCCGCTGCGGATAGGCATGGCCGAAATACTGCGCCCAGAAGCCGCCATAGGAAGAGCCGAGCAGGCTTGCCGAAGGCGCGGCCAGATGATCCATGAGCTTGGCGAAGCCGCTTGCGAGGGCGCGTGGATCAGAAAGGCCGGGATAGGTCACGGCCACGACGCGCAAGCCGCCGAGAAGAGGCAGCAGCTTGTAGAACATTTCCCCCGTGCCGACAGCACCCGGTGCGAGAAATAGCAGCGGTCCGCTGCCTTGCTGCTCGACATAGGACCAAGCATGTCCGTCGATCTCGACATGCCGCGTCCGCGCGCTCAAATCGAAGGCGGCGGTCACGGCCGGCCGAGTCCTGAGTTACCAAGTCTCAAGTTACCAAGTCTCAAGCTACCAAGTCTTGGACTGCCGGGTCTGGAGCGCGCGCCGCTGAGGAGCGCGCGGCCTGTTCGTAAAACGCTGTACACTAAAGGCCGCCCCGTTTTATGCGTCGACCGGCACGAGACCGGCATCGGCGAGTTGCTGCATCGCCTTGTCGGTAAATTCTGCGGAGGGTGCGTCGCCCCCGATCACGAACATCAAAAGGGCGTCGACATTCGGGTCGCCTTCGGTGACGTTTTCGAAGCGGCGAATGGCGCCGGCAGGAAAGCTCACGGTGTCGAAGGGGCCGACATCGACATAGTCTACTTCGCCTTTCTCGTTCTCCCAACTGCAGCGCCATGTCCCGGTCATAGGAATGAAGGTTTCATTCGTGTCGTGATTATGCATCAGCGGCCCGTTGCCGGGCTTGGCATGGCAAAAACCGAGATTGAAACCTTCCGCGATCGGGATAGCTGCGAGGCGCGCGGCATCTGCCCCGACGGGCGAGCCTGTCGCGCCGCCTTCACCGGCGGGTGGCTGAAAACCAATCACGTTATAGAGGGTGCGGATGCAGCCCTTCATCTTGCTATCGGGCAGGCCACCATCGGAACCCTTCAAGTCCTTGAAGTAAGCCACGCGCTTGAGCATGTCGTCGCGACTGATTCTTTTTGACGGGAGCTTTTCCATGCGATACCTCCGGTCCAGACTTTTATTGAGCATTTGCCCAATACGTAGCAGCGCCTTTTCCCAGCGTCAAGCGGGTGCGGAAGGTTGGCGAAGGTGGGCCGGATCACCTGCGATTTGCGCCATGCCGCCGGGATGCGGACGAGGGACTAGCCGATGAGCGTGCGACTTACTCCTCCCGCGGCGAAGCGTCAGCGCCTCGATCCCGAAGAGCGCGAAGCGCAAATCCTCAAAGGGGCCGTGAAGTTTTTCGCCGAGCATGGATTTGAGACCGGCACGCGCGATCTCACCACCGCGCTCGGCATTTCGAAAGGTCTGCTCTATCGTTATTTTCCGAGCAAGGACGCGCTCTTCGACAAGATTTACGAAGAGGTGTTCATCACCCGCTGGAAGGAGGAATGGAGCGCCATTATCGCGGACCGCACGGTTCCATTGCCGGAACGCTTGAAGATTCTCTATCGCGACTATTCAACGATGTTGCACGACCATGATTGGGTCAGGATATATCTTTTCGCAGGGCTCGCCGATTGTTCGATCAATCAGCGTTTCTGGAAGCTGGTGAAGCGGCAAATCTACGATCGTGTCACGGACGAGATTCGTCTCGTTCGCGACCTGCCGAGCATCGCCGAAATTCCGCTGACGGAGCCTGAGCTTGAATTGATCACGGCGCTGCATGGCAGCATTTTTATATTGGCGTTCGGAAATGGGTGCATAAAGTAACCATTCCCAAAGACGTCAAAGGCGCGGTCTGCCGGCTGGTCGAAAATTTCTATAACAATGCGCTGGTTCTGCCTTTCGGGGTTGTTCCGAGAAAATCCAAGCTCGGCCGCTGACCCGGCTCAAGCGGCTGCCGTGCGCGCCGGCCGGCGCGCACGCTCGGGC
>Ga0116227_10009482_pt1 | contig 17637 bp, 12 predicted proteins | sample S1TSphgellanicum_FD_89693 | JGI IMG/M metagenome (GOLD analysis project Ga0116227, IMG submission 89693) | Host-associated microbial communities from peat moss isolated from Minnesota, USA - S1T2_Fb - Sphagnum magellanicum MG | ecosystem: Host-associated > Plants > Peat moss > Unclassified... | reverse complement strand
TTTTTTTTTTAAAACATTTTATGAAATTTTATTTTTTTTTTTTTTTTATGGATCCGGGTCAAAAAAACACTCTTTTCCCGTTCGGCAGAAACCCCCCCCCCCCCCCCCCCCCCCCCCAAAAAAAAAAAACCAGGACGATATTTTACACTTTGTAAAGCTCATGCTCGGCCTTGCTTGCAAGGCCCTTGTTCTCATATAAAAAAGCCTCCCCCCTTGGGCTTTACTCTACACATAAATGCAAGTTCCATCTGACTCACTCAAAGAGCACCGGGCCGAAAAATTTGATTGAAATGGGCGATAATGTTATCTATGATAGCCATTTTTGGCTATATCTTTGTTTTGGAGGATGGCCACTTTTATGGAAATATTGAAAAAAAACAAAAATTAACGGACTACCATGATGAGCCACAAAAATGAACCTGTTAAATTTTTTAAAAAAATAGTAGCATCTAAAACGGTGCAGTAGTTAACCCTGGTTAGGAGGAGGTACCTTTTGGGTACCCTAATTTAACATGCCCGGGTTTGCACCAGATCACGGGTCGGGTTGCCATGTGAAGACCTACCCGCCCGCCCGCACCCGTCTCGTCCTTCTCACGACATCGCAGCGCAGTCGCGCGCCACCTCTTTGCTCTCCTGCTCTCACCGCTTCTCGTAGCCGTTGCTTCTCGTCGTCTGGTAAGTATTTTTCTCTCCTTCTCACTCGTTTTCTGAACATCTTTGGCTTTACTTCATTATCTACATTTTCGCCTCCCTAACTAAGCCCATATTAATAATTATTATTTTTCCCTATTCTTCAGTTCGTTGCTCACTCACATCAGACTGTTTTTCATACCGCACTGAAAGTACATGGGAGAAAACTAAGATAAAAATTCTCTCTATATTACCAGCCTCTTAAATGAATTTCCTGTAGAGCTTTATTTATTATTTTCTGTATTCCATATTAAATTTGTTTGATTCGACTTTCCTTCTTCTATTTGAAGTGTATTAGTTGCAAGAACCGTAGGCAGATCAATGATGCTAGCTTGACGATTTTGTTCTAACTAAATAACGTTGATGTGAGAGGATTGATCGATTCCCTGTTCTGATCCTGGATGATGATGTCTAGTAGCGCCCGGATGTTGGAAATGCAGGAGGAGGACATACAGTCAAATTTCCAAATTGTTGTTTGCTTTTGTTTCCTGGTACATTTTGTGTGAAATATTGACCTCGCCTTTTGCTACTTTGGCCCTTGTCTGATTGCAGTTTACGCTGCTCCATTTGAATCCAAGAAGCAACTCGAGATCGAAGCTCCCGTTGAACTTTCTGGACCGATTTTCCCGTGTAATATTGACGGCACGTTCTCAATGCAGGAAGTTTGGACTGATATTCAGCGTCTTGAGTCCTCGACGCATACGCTGCTATTCTAGATCCCCGTTGTGACATGAGGCCAATGCTTTACACAGAGAGATCCTGAATCAGACCTTGTATTGTCAGAATTTTGTAGTCCATTTCCAGTTGCGGACCCACCATTGCGTTATCGTCCAAATTTTTCTTTTGGATTTACAACCGCCGGCGGCGATCTGTCTTTACAACAGTAGATCGATGGGATCATCCTGGGAAGGGAATATTGTGGTGCCCGGTTGCAGGAGTCTGCCAGGAGTCTTCAAGCTAATGGAGACGGCAGTTTCGGTAGTACCTGCATGGGAGTACTTTTCACTGATGTCCTTGTTGACCTTATCCTGGCTCTATCATGTTCTGGATTTTCACTTGATGGCAAACTTGCTGACCGGGCTCAGAGGTGATGCAAACCGCCTGTTCCATAATCCCGAGTCAAAGCTCCCAGATCAAATCTTACGGCAGTGCAGGATCCTGAAAGAGAGGTGTGCACACTGCACTCCACAACTGAGAATTGTTATTCCAGTGACTAGATCTTTCTCTAATTGTTATCGAAAAGGCTGGGATCAAAGACTTCTATCGGAAATGCCTATCCTCCGGTTCACAGTTTGGTAGCCAGCTGACCAAGATTAGAGTGACAGAAATTCTTGAACGTGGAGATGCCTGCAATTTCTCTTTGTAGTTCTGGTTTATGTACACCTAATTGATGAATGTGTCTGGTGCAATGGATCAGATATTGTGCGACGCCATGGCTAAGTAGTTCACATCTACAGACTTGCTTTCTCCATTTCAATGGTCGATCACCTCCTGTCAAATATGACCGGTATGAGAGCAGATTGTACACCATCTGCTGCAGGATATTATGGATCTTGGTGTTTGCAACCTGGCAGAAAATTTTGAACCTCTTTCATGTAGTTGTGTCCATGTTGAATGCAGTCAGAGATTTCTGTGTAAATATTGCCAAAATGGTCTGTCTGGTGTAACTGCTCTTGCTTCAATATTTACCTGGTTGATCCAAAGAGGGTACATGGCTGTGGTGTGGAGTGGAGTGGATAAACAGGCAGCTCTAATTCACTCCAGACGGTGGAACTATAGCTCTGGACTGGCTTATTTCCTCTAAAGGTAAGTTTGCTTGTAAAATCACCAAAAGCTGGCTAATGATTTTTATATTTGCAGTCATTTTGAAGATGATGCATATGGATCACTGAGACATAAGCTACTAAATTGTGATGTGGAGAAATACTGGTTGCAGCCGACAATGAAGCGGGGATTACATGCACTCCACACAGCTCAGTTTCAGATCACACTCCATTGGTCATCATCATCCCTGGCTTAACAAGTGATTCAGGTGATGCGGTAAGTCTCTCTGGGACACAAGACCTTACACTGCCACAGTTTGGATGACCTTATGAGTATGTACTGTGCTCCAATCATGCAGTGAGCTGAGGGGATTAATTCTTTGGAGTCCTATTTTTTTGCATAATTTTTCTGAAAATTTGTGTAAACTGTGTTCATGGCTTATGCCCACTATTCGGAGTTGATGAAGTCAGCATGGGGAGTAATGGAAGCTAGTCACTGCCATTCAAGATGAAGGTGATGGTTTGATATAAATTGTGAGAGATGCTCACAAGTTTATGACCACACTCATTCTGGTTTGTTTTTTGTTTTGCCAGAACTGAATTGTCTGCATCAAAGTGGTTAAGGAGATGTACTGCATCCAAATAGTCATCACTTTGTGCTCAGAAAAGATGTTCAGGGTGCAGTCCAGACTCCAGTCCCCCACCACTAACCTCTACATAGGCCTGTCTATGCTCTAGGCTTAGATGTGAGGTTTATAGGGGGCAAAGCTAAATGAACGAAGCTTACGCTAACAAGCTTATCAGCAGTGTGGACGAGGATGCTATTGATTTTTTTGGTAGACAATGCCTCTTGAGTGCCAGCCAACATCATGAAGTTGAGTCTTCATTTCTTCCTAAATGTGACAGAAACTCAGATGTGACTATATTGTTTGGCCTAACCTTTGATCAGTTTATTATATACATACTTCACACACTGTTTTGAGCTGTTGAAGTCAGTCGGGCTTATTGTCAAGCTACTCACTGCCATTCATGATTGAGGTAATGGTCTGGCACTTTGCATGAGAGCAACTTATTATGACCACGCTCATTTGTTTTGGCTTGGGTACCTTCCAACTGTTTTTGTGGATTTTTCTCTGCAATGTCATTGATATTTATAGTATGCACATGACTTTGGTGGGAACAGTGTGTGAAGCACATCGCATGTTCCTCGGTCAGAAAGGGATGGAGGACATTGGTAGCCAATCATCGTGGACTTGGAGGAGTCTCCATAACTGTAAGTTTTGAGATCTATCAATGTAGAGTGATTAGCTTTGCAGCATGCTCATCTTTGCAGCTGGTGAATCAGTGATATAAGCTTCCCACCACCCACCTCCATGGACACAAGGAGAGGAATACATTCCCTCGTCCAGCCAGCTGTAAAATTTGATTGAGAGAGGGTGAAACCAAAGCATCTGTTATGACCTGCCATTTCTTTTATTATCTATTGTTGTAGGGAGTTTGCATGGTTAGGGCCTGTTTGGTCATTGGATCAATGACTGCAATTGCTTTCTTCTATGTCTGGTCCAGTCTTACCAGTTCTACAATGCTGGTTGGACAGAGGATGTGCAGAGCATAATTCGTCACATGCATGACAAGTATCCACAGGCACCTCTGTTTGCAATTGGCACCAGCATTGGTGCCAACATACTGGTACTTGTTGAGCACTTCGTTTTGTCCCTTGCTTCATTCTACTCCAATCATGTTCTCATGAATGTCTGTGATTCTTGTTTCCTTAACACCAAATTAGGCAACTAGAAATTATATCACCAATAAATTCTCAGATATTTTTGGTAGCATTGTGCAGGTGAAGTATCTGGGAGAGGAAGATACAGCTACACCTATTGGTGCTGCAGCAGCTTTGTGGTATGTCCAGCTTTCTAGTCATCCAGTAGGAAATGCATCTGATTGGATGCCTGTTGTAATCTGATTTGTGTGTCAGGTCTTCCAATTCACTTCCAGAAATTATCTTTCTCATGTGCATTCTGCTGGTGGCGGCACGTGTGTGATAGATTCATGTCAAGAAACACCATACAGAAAATCTACAAGATGATTCTGGCAACTGGACTATGTCAGTATGCTAACATGTACACATTCTAGGCCTATTAGTACAGAAATCTGTTTGAGGTGTGTTGGAAACTGTGAATCTGACTGTAACTGGCTGAAATGACTGGGTAATTGATCTGTTAGATGGAAACTTGGTACCTCTTTGTTTCCATCATCACTTATTTAATGATTTTCATAGCAGTTCACTTCACTGATCTTGTGGTGCTTGGATATGGGTGAAGGCACCAGAGTGTTGTTGCACGCATTGCAGATTGGGACCTCCTAAGCAAGGTTAGTGAAGAGTACTGTTCACTGTTCAATGCAAACATGGCTTAAGATATTGTGGGTTCTTAAATTGTCCTTTCTTTGGTGTCATGTGACAGAGTAAAACTGTTTGTGATTTTGATCACCATTGTACTCGGCACACTGGGAAGTATGAGGTACAGATTCAAAAATTGCTGCCTTCAGAACATTCCCATAGTGGTCTAGGAAGCTTCGTGAGTTTGAAATGTGACCTACCACCGTGAGCACATTATTTCCTTATTTCAGTATGCCTCCAGATACATTCATTCTGTAGCAATTGAGTTAGCTGCAAGAATCTTCAGTACTCTGTACAGCACAAAGTTTTGGTGGGTAAGTGTTGAAGTTTGTTTTGTATGATATGGAAAGCAGACTGTGGACACATATTATTGGCACTGTAGCAGTGCCAACTATTTGGCAAACATGGCAGTTCCTCTACTCTGCTTCAATTCTTTCGATGACCCAGTGTGTACAAAAGAAGCCATACCCTATGATGAAATCATGTAAGCCATCAACCTTGCTAGTGCACCATCAAGGATATCAGATAATCTTGTCCTAAATGATTGTGCAAGATCATTGGCAGTCCTGGCCTTCCTAACTGTAGGGATAGCAAGAAAGTGATCTAACCTTTCCTGTTTTGTAAACGTTTGATGTGTACAGTTCAAACCCAAATGTGGTGCTGGCAGTTACAAAGCATGGAGGCCACCTTGGGTATTTTGAAGGCATAACAGCTCACAGTATCTGGTGATCCAAATTCTCTTATCTGAAAATTTGGTCCAATCACTGGAACCTAAATTCTCTTTTCTGAAAAATTTGTCAAATCATCTGGAACCTAAGGTGTTAAAACAGCTATGAATTCCTGTATTCATGTTCACAAGATCTTGACACCAAAAAACGCTTGGTGCAGGCTTGTGCCTTGACAGAGTACATGGCAGTTATGCTCCCAAGCCCTCTCATGCACAAACAATATGAGGTAAGAGTCTTTTTGCTGATTGCTGTTCCAAGCCAACTCAGCACCATTGTATAGTATTGATAATATCATGCAGGAATTATCCAATTCCTCATGCCAGATTGCATATATTCAAGACTGTCATACAATACATTTGGTTTACAGGAGTGTGAGTTATGAAGGACTCGTCTGAAATTTTGAGTATACAGCCAATTGCATTCCTGAAAGCTATAAAAGATGTGCGGGTGATGAACAGGTTTCATTGTCCAACTTAAACATTGCCCAAGGATCTGATCTTGACAAAGGACCATACTTGAGAATGTCAGAGAGTTGTGAAGTGGCAGTTGAGGATTTACAGCCAACAAGTCTTGCAAATACAGGTCAGTGGACCCTGCTGTTACAAGCTCAAATGGACCCATTTTCACCAATAATCACAGTTTTAAATATGACTGTGTTTGTGTCTTCAAGTCCTCCCAGTGGTCAATTAAGCAAGTACAGAGTGGATTTGCAGGTTTATCAAATGGGAGGGAGAACTCTAAGGAGGTTGCATTGGAGAGGGAAGCAACAACCTCAAGAGAAAGAATAGGGCAAGGAGGGCCAATCACTACATCTGGAGAGACGAAAATGGAAGCAGCGTCTGGTGGCCAGATCACTCTCTGTTTTAAGGACCACTTGGAGGTTCTTGCCCTGTAATCAGCCTTGTCACAGCTCCTAGGACAGGTTTGCACAGTCACTGAAGGCATGGCCCAATCCTCATTTGCATTGGAAACTGGTGCAAATATTTTTTCTGGAACAAAAGCTGTGCAGTTGTGATGCTGCACTTGGTCACAGAAAGGGCTTGAGGTTCATGGGTTTGCATTTGTTTGGAAGTCTAGTGTATATCTTCATCACTGCTGACATACTATTGCTTTTACACTTTTGCAGCTGCGTTTATCCCCAGTGGTCACAGAGCATTCCATTGATCCTGATGTCAGTAAAGTAAATAGATCCAATATGAGCATCAAGTGGGAAGATACACTAGAAGTAGTTGTTGCAAACCATCTGAAAGAATCAGCAATTTCAGGATTGCAAATGCATGCAATTCACATGCCTGTAACAACAGTGGTAAGGTCCTCATTTATGAACTACAGGAGAGCAGTGACAACTTTGGCAGAGTCAAGGAAAAAGTTCACAATCAAGAAACCCGAGGAGTCAAGAGCCATGGATGGATTTATGAGGCCAGGTGACACAAACAATCTGTTGAACACAACAAGTCAGAAGGGATCTTCTAGGCAAAGAGGGAGTGGGAGGCGCTGACTGGAGTCCAATGATTGTCTTATAAAGGGACTTACTGGAGTGGCAGCTCAAAACCAATGAATGATTTGGCTTCTGGCTTATGTGGTGGTGGTGACAACATGGCCTCTCATTGGCTCAGCTCTCTTTTTCCGAGCACACAGGCGAATAACAGCTTTTACAAAGAAAGCACTTGCTAAAATAGGGCCCATGGCGCAACAAGAATTAATCTGCCTCAAGGCCCAAAAGCAGCATCGTCCATAATCTCACACGTGCCAATCAGGCAGACATCATACAAGTAAGCCAAAATTTTGTAATGGGAAGATCTTGGTGTCCAGGATATGGCTGTGCAGTTGGAAATTGAGGGAAGATCTTGGTGTGCAGGATATAGCTGTGAAGTTGGAAATTGAGGGAAGATCTTGGTGTGCAGGATATAGCTGTGAAGTTGGAAATTGAGGATATGATTAACCTTTGGAGGATGGGGCAGATAAATATTCACTTGCGTGCAAAAAGCTTAATATATAACCTGAGCAATTTGGTATAAATCGGGTGGTACAGTGCAGGTTTTAGATTGGTTCATTTTGAAGAAAGACCATTGCCCGAGAATGGAAAAAGTTTCCAGTTGCACCAAAATGCAGGAGCATCATGAATGCATGCATCCGAATCAAACAAGCGGAAATGCCCAAAGTTTCTTGCTTTGCAGAGTAACATGGAGTCTACAGATCTTTGTGAGATTATTGCTGCCCACTCGCTCGCTCGCTGGCTGTGTCAGGATTTAAAACACGTTGATTTTATCACTATTGTATATTTCTCAAATCTTTCAAAGTTTGGACACACCGATTCACTTCCTCTAGTCCCCAAACATATGAATTCAGTATTTATACTATACATGCATATTCACTTCCCAAATTTCTTTTAATTATGCAAACAGAGAGGCAAGAAGAGCGAGACTGCGAGCTCCTGAGTTTGTAGCCCCCGCGTGGCAGTTAGAAGAGAGAGAAACGGAGCTAGGTGCAACACAAGTGCGTTGTTGGTCTTCAACTTTCTTCAAGCTCCAGCGACAACGCCGCTTTACCACCCGCTACATTTGCCACCCTACTACCACCCACGACCTTGCCACCCTACCACCACCCTGTCTTTGGCCCGGTGAACTGAAGGGTCCGTATAGTCAACGCCCCCCAATGACCCGGACAATGTGTTGACTTATCCTAATGACCAGGAATTCTATGTCGATTACGTGGCATTCGGCCATTGGCACCCGAATCCTTAGGAGTTCCAAACCAAATGACACTACTATTTTTATTTTATTTTATTTTTTATTTTTTAAAATAGGCTGCCCATCACCAAGCCTCATCAATCCTTTTAGGGATTGTTCCCAAACCTACCTTTAACTAACTAGTTTTTTTTGTTAATTTTTAAAAAAAAACAATTGCACACAAATGAACAAATCCATTGCAAAAACAAACCTTGGTGGTTGATAATGCAAGACCCAAAACACCACCCCCCCACCCCCCCCTTCCAAATTGAACTTTTTGAGAGGTGTTGCAAAAAAAAAAGGGGGGGAAGTGTTCATAGAACATGAACCATGCAAGGCATAAAAATGAAAAGCTTGGGAAGTTCCAAGGGGGTGTATAACAACTTCTTGTGTTGATAACACCATCAAATCTTACAACTATACTTGGCATAGTAGTTTAATGAGGAGTCCAAATCTTATATAACAGAAGGCTACCCCTTTCTTTTGCTTGTTTCTTAATGTGGTTCAAAGTGTGCCATCATCCCATGCTACCATAGTCAAGTAAGCTTTCTTACATGACAATGCCAAATTTAGCATTGTGCTCATTTGACTTGGTTAAAGATCAAGTCCTTTTTCTTGATCCATATAGATTAAAGAGCTATGCTTCATAATGAGAACCATATTAATCTTAACCTCTTCAAGCAATGAGGCCTTTTTTTTATTAAAAAGACATTGTTCAAATCCTAGAGCCTTTCGATTGCCTTTCAATTGGTGGGAGTTTAAGTTTGGAAAGGAAGGTGAAGGCAAGCTCCCATGCTTTCTTCACTCTAGAGAATTACCAAAACTTATGTATAGTCATCTCTATAATCATTAAATTTGTAGGAGGGGCAATTTATTATGATGGTTTGGTTCACTTTTGCTCTCCACGTATTAATTACAAGTGTTTGGTGCCAAAATGACCATATAAACCTAGCGTCTTTCTTACCTCACCACTTCAACCACGAATCTTTCCATTTCAATTGGAAATTTTGTGAGATTAACAATGGACTCCATAATTCAATTACATTCATTCTAAGAACTTATGTCAACTTGAATAATCTTATCCCCAATTTAATATTGTATCCCACCTATTATATTTACCCTTTCCACCTCCAACACCTAAGGTCCATTGCTCCATAAAACATCCTAAAGATCGTCCTTTTTGAGCCTTGTTTGGTACACACCTCTATTCATTCAAATGTACATGTGAATTCTTTCATTGTGTAGGTGGGCTACACTAATTTAGATTGTCTCCCTACATTGTAAACTTGAAGCTTCTCTAGAAGAAACATGTGACCTTGAAAAATCCTCTCACATTTGGTTTGAATTCACTAGTTGTGTAAAAAACTACATCTAGGTGTCCATCCATTGTAATGTAAAGGCCCAACCACTTTCCCTTGTTGACCTCTTTTATGGGCTACGAGATTTTTTATCCAATTCCTTATAGTGTTGTCAATCATGTGGCTCCAAATGCATTCCTCTTGTTCTTCAAACATGTACATGTTCTTTACCACAAAGAATTTTTTTTCATTTGATGTCCCATAGATCGTCAATTCTCTTGAAGCCAAATTTGTGAAGCTATTGGGTCTACTAAAATTGAAATACAAATGCCCCACCCCTAAAGGATACATTCCACCGAAGTTTTACCTTATTAATGCAATGTGTTAAATGCAAGGGCTAAATTGAAAGTGGTTTATCATGTGCTTCCATGCCTTCATATTTAGACCTCAAATCTTTGAACTGAAGGGCAATATAACATGCCCTTTTGACCAATGCCCAACTTGGGTCTAGAGCCCAAGTTTATGTCTCATAGGCTTACACCTCTCAAGCTTGAATCTTAGTAAATGCTTGAAATTTAATTTTCTAAATACCAAAGTTACCATTATCAATTTGCACAACAATGATGAAAGAGTTATTTCTAGGTGTGTTAATCCTAGGCCTCCCACATTTTTGAATGCACAAAATTTTTCCCAATTAACTTTAATTCTAGCATGATGTTTCCCTTCAACCCATTAATAGTTGCATAATAAAAATTTGCAACTGATTGTTACCTTATAGAACCACCACACACACTTATGAAAAAATAAACAAAGTAGATGTTACATCTAAAATTAACTATAACAACCCTTCTAGTCAGGCAATTGAAAAGAACTCTAAAATTGGAGCTTTTTGTGAATTTTTTCATCTAAAAATTCATTCACGACTTTGAATTATAAGTTGAACCCAAATGGGACCTTGAGGAATTTAGATGTTTCCTTTTCCTTGGCCCATTTCCACCTAAAGGCATTAGTCTAACCAAGCCTTTCTTTCTCTCTTTTGCTATTCAATAGGTCATTGATTTTTCCCAATTAATTTCTAGCTTGCTTATAAACATAAATTCTTCCAATAAATTGATAGTTTTCCAATGATTGCTATCTTTATGAACCTTCGACCAAAATTGTAGTCACTTGTATGCAAGTCAAAACATGATTAGGTATCCTATTTGAAACACAAAAAAAATTCTTATGATTTCCAAAACTTACATTTTGCTTCACAAAACCTAGGACCTATCATAGATTGTCCATTTTTTTAAAAAAATCAAATGAAATAAATTCCCCAAATTTTATATAAGTGCTTAAAGTATCTATTTTTTTCACTTATGAAAGTAGGAATAATAAAAAAATTCCAATGTGTGCCATGTTCTGTCTAAATGGTTAAAAATTCCTAAAATTTCCATTTTTGAAACCTTATACATTCCAATTGGTTCTTATCACACTTGAATGTTTTATACATAGGTCAGTTATTTATGGAATAAAATTTGGGGAAAAATAATATGTTTGTACATTCTTGATGTATCTTTTTTCACTGACAATATCTTGAATTTTTTCCCAAAATCTGTTTATATGAATCCTTAAGTTTTTTTTCAAATTAAAAATTGTTAACATATAATAACACCTTGTAATGTATGTATCTATGAAGCAAAAAAAATTCCAATATGGATGCATCATTAAGTTTTAAGGACATGTCCAATTGAAAGGACCCATTAGATTTTTTGTGATACATTCTTTTTCAACATTCCAAGCATGCTTAAAACCATATTAAGAAATGGTTTTTTTTTTAAACCTCTAGGGAGAAATCCCTTTTATGTCATTTGCCCTAAAAACTTTTGTTACCATGAAATTTAAGACTTCACCTAGTAGGGAAAAAAGGTACATGGGGCTAATGGGCACCCTTGGCAAACACCTTTTTGCAATGCAAATGCTTTCACAATGGTTTTAATTAATCAAATCACAACTTTTGTTCCTTTGAAGTACAACACCATCACCATTGCCATGAATTTCCTAGCTATCACATTTCCTCCATAACATTAAACATGAACTCTCAACCCACCTCGTCATATGCCTTTGCAAAGTCAAGTTTAAGTGAAATTAAAGGGCTAATTAGAGCGCTTTGCCTAGTCCATAATTTTTTTATCAACAAGACATTATTAATGATGTATCTCATTATTAAAGAGGTTGTTCAGTCCTACTACCTCCATGTGAGCTAGTTGCAACCTTAGTTATAAGGCTTTATCCAAATTTTGTAAATTGCATTTAACAAAATAATTGGGTTCTAGTTTTTCAAATTTTCTTTCACCTATTTTAAAGTAAAAAATAATCATACCTCTATTTGCACCTTTGGGAAACTAACTTTTTTAATATCTAAGTTGACCATTTCAAAGATATCTTCACCAATAATATCCTAGAAAACATGTCGGGGCGCTTTAAAGGCCCCAACTTCTTCATTTTATTTTTGTGATGTTTGTTGTAGATGAACATTGAGGGAGGTTGGGAGCCTTCTAGCTTCATTTCTTTGTGCAATATATTTGTAGGAAGAAGGATGTTGGCTTCATTTTGGTTCTATAGGAGAAAAATGTCGAGGGAAAGTTTGATCCTCAAAAAAAAAATTGGTCTCTATTTGAACACCATTGTTGAAAGATTTTTGAAACCCTTTGGATTTTTTGGTTTTTTTTTAGTGCCATCACTTGGGGAGGTTGGAACTTCCCCAACTTTATTTTGTTTCTTCTTAATGACAATGAACCCAAAGTTTCTTTGTTTGTAAATAAACATCTCAAAGGAAGTTTGGTCATGGTATTTTTTTTTTAATTAAAAAAAATTAATCCCTTTTCCTTGCTCCTCTTCTTGTCCTTCTCTTTGAACTATTCAACTATCATCAACAATAGTTGACTTCCTTTCTTTTTTTTCCTCAAAAATTGAGTATAATGGAATCCTTTTTTAATAAAAATTTAGACTTGATAAAAGAAATGAAAAATATAACTCCAAAAATAAACACAATAAAAGGAGCCAAGGCTACCAAGGTCAAATTCATTTTCAAGAGTTACATTTGAAATGTGTCATTCCTATGTTGGTCTATTTTTTTCATTTATGCATGTTTCATACCCAATTTATAGCTTTGTTAATTATAATTTTTTTCTCATTATATCTTGGTCTTTATCATTCATATTATGCATCCCTGCTTTGAATAACATAAAAATGAATAACTTTTGTTAAATACACATTCTCAAAATTCAAAATTTTCAAGGTCAAAAGGTTGTTTGAAGCAAATGCATTCAAATGTGTTTAAAAGATGAATTTCACCAAAAAACAATTCTTTCATAATCATCGCTATTAAGATCCTCTTCAATTTTATAAAAAAATGGTGCACATTTAATAACAAAAAATGTTGTTTGGAAAAAAAAAAAATCCACAATTGTTTGAACAACTCTTTTTCAAATGATGGAACCTTAAAAAAAATACAAATTTAACAATCCAATTTGTTATGCTCCCCTTGTGATTTTTCAAAGATACAAAATGATAATTTTAAACATTGTCCACACACTTTATGGCTCTTTTTACCAAGTGTTTACACCCAAAGAAATAACAAATAAAAGACCTAGTGTTGTAAGAATGACCTCTTTGAACTTGTAGCTAGTATGTTAAGTAACACAAAAACCCATTAACCATTCAACATGTAAATAACAAGTAGCCAACCTTCAAGTACTATTTAAAAATTTTCAATTTTGCATGTTGTTTGCAACCTTGATCACACAATTTCTTTGAGACCATAATGTAGTAAGAAAGGATAATAAATAACCAAAATGAAGAGAAATAGAAGAATAAGAAAGAAGGTAATGATAAGCAATATAGGAAATGTAAATAAATAAAAAATGATGAGCAATAAAACTAAAGGAACACGATAAGATCGAAATGGTAAGCAATAAAATAGAAAAGAAATGTTAATGAATGGAATGTTTGTGAATAATGCATTCAAATTTTGTAAATTATTTGTGAGTTTAGTTTGTTCTAGGAATAAAATTTCTCTTTTGGTGTTTTATTTTGATTATGAATGGTGGTTTCAAGTTACTTTGATGTTGAAAATTGTGTAAATGTTTTTTCTTTGTGTTTTCATTGTAGGAGAAAGTTTTGCATGCATTGATTTTTGGTTTGGAATTTTTTTTCTTTTACTTGGTGTAAAGTTAATAATTACTTCTTGCTAAAGTAAATTTCTTCTAATTTCATCAATTACAATCATGGTATGAGGTTCCAAATGAAATTTGAACAATGTGTGAAATGTTTTTGTATGTTTGTGTCCTTTCCTTTTCACTTAAAGTTTTCAAGATACAAATCAATAATCTTTTTAGAATTGATAACCCTTTTGATTAATTATTCTTGTATTCATGTCCATTGTGACTTTTTCAAAGGCTAGTATAAAATAGATTTTTTTGCCTTTTATTTAGTTTGCATGATATTATTCTTACCCTTGCAATTCTAAATAATGATAATTTCAACACAATCATCTCTTTTCAAATGTTTAGAAATGGGGAAGGTGAGTCTAGTAATCTCCATCCAACACTTGGAGAAGGAATGGAAACACATTCCAAAGTTGTGCATTCTATAAGGGATGCTAACTTTGATAAATGAATTACTAATGTTCAAAGGGATTAGAAAATATTCACAAATCAAATCATAAAATAGTTCAAAATTAAACCTGCAAGTTGGTCAAATTACACTTTTCGTTGTGTTGCATGATTTTTATGCCTATTGTGAAACTCAAATCGCTTGTTGACATGAAGAAGATGGAAGACAATTTTGATACGAGCTAAAGAAAAGGGGATTGAATATTTTATGTTTCTCCCTTAAACAAAATAGAAATAGAAGTTGGGCTTGTCACTACTCAATTGTTTCATAAATTCAAAATTTCATCTAGACCATTCAAAAACATTCACCCATGTGTAAAAAACATTCATCTAATTGAATTCATTCATCCATAAACATATTCATCCAAGTAAATGCATTGTATTCACATTAGGTTTTAGTTTCAAGCCCTAGGTTCCTATGTAAGTTATGTTCGTCAAACATCCCATTTGCTGCAAAAAAAAATTTTGAACAACTTTTTGAAGTTCTTGTGTAGCCTCCATATTTTGCTTAAAACTCCACATTTTACAATTACAAAGTTTTTTATGATACTTGATAAGACTTTTCATCTTCATGAAAAATGCAACATGTAAGATCTATTTGCCAAAAAAATTGGACATATTTTTTAAACTTTTCAAATGATGATCATTCATTTCTCAATGGGAAGGCCACTTTGGGCAATTGTCATCTTTGCCACAAGTACACCATCCCCTTTAATTGATTAGTGGAAAAATGTACATGCATGGTTTTACAACAACCCACTAAACATGTAAATTTTCTCCAATCTAATCATAATCCTCTTTTAGTCATCCTATGAAAAATTTGAGTTAATCAATTCCTAGGGATATCTTAAGGGTTTCCCATGATAATTTTTCCTTCTCCAAGATTATTTTTCAATAACTTGAGAATTGATCTCTCCCATGTTCTACCATATTCAAATCTCTGCAAAAAAATCCAATTGCCACCTCATAAGATTTTTGTGTCACCAATTCCCATAAATTCATTTTTTCTACTAAATTATTGGGTGCATACACATTAAGTCTATTGATGTCAATACAAAATAAACTTTTCATCTAAAACATATGTACCTTATTTAATCCAATGGCCTTATATTCTACCACAAAATTGGCCCAATTAAGAGCCATTGCTTGATACATGTCCCTCCTGTACTTGCTTTACCTCATTGATTATCTAAAAAAAAACCTTTTTTCTACTTCTTTAATCCTAGAGTTACTTCACAACATTTGTTTTGCTTTTGCAAAACTTATGTTCCTAGATACAAATGAAATTGACCTTTGACATCAACCCACTCAAAAAATTATAGAGATTTTGGGCCTTTCCATTGGTGTTTAAACCCTTGATATTATATGTCATTAAATGCATTTCATTAATCACTTTAAAGGAATTATGAAAAAATACACACGTTGATCTTATTTTGTTACCCATCTTTTACACTCTTTCAATCCCCCTCCCCCACAAATCATAAAATGAGGGAGAGAAAGATTTTTTTCACTACATCACAAACTTACCAAGTTTCATAGGTTCATACAAATTTTGTGTGAAAATTGATTTTCATAGGTTTGTACAAAAATCACATGAATTTTGTGCTATGGCTAATATGAATGATATTTATACGTATTCAATATCATAAATATTCAAACAAATGAAACATTGATTTTGAATGACATACGTGAATGTTCATTTTTAATGCATAAAAATCACATAGTTTTATTCAAAATTATATCACAATAATTGCATGGATTTAATTTTAATGTAAATTGTACATACTTCATATCAAGACATCATAAGTAGAAAAGACACATCATTTACATAGAAGTAATATATAAAATTTTCGTGCCATTTTTACACTTTGAAGCCCATAGATTTTTCACAAACATTGTGTTTTATGATTTTCACACAAATTCTACTAAAATTTCATGATATTATAAGTTTGTGATATAAGGTGGAAAATTCACTTCATTTTCCATCTAACTTCATAGCTCTAACTAAATTCATTTTTTTTGCATTGTTGTTTACATCCACTACCTTCCATGGGGATCTAACACCTACAAGCCCTACTTCTTAGTTTCTTTGTTACCATTTTGATATTTCAAGACCCCAATTTTTAGTATTTCTAAGACTTATGTGTGTAACTCATTCCTTTTTCCTTATTGAATTAAGATTGCAAGACGGTGTGTAATTTATGTTCCTAAAATTGATGTTTCCCTTTCTACTCCAATTTTCATTAGAATGGTTGTTGTAGCTTATGAATTTGCCAAAAAGCTCCCCAAGGTCTTCTATTCTAATACACATTTGCGTTATTGTAATAGAATATCTCTAGCTAATGTTTAAATTCATTAAGTGTTATGGTTGGGATCCTTCTACTTGAGTTAACAACTTTTAATTAAGAGGAGTTTGCGCTTAGAACTTTGGTCCCTATGTGGATTCTTGAAAGCTTGCATTGATCTTCACAAGGTGTTCCCTTGAAAAGTTGGGTTTAGTTTCTCTTCTTCTCTTTCACCCACTTAACATTGTGTGCCATTTAATATTCCACTTAGATTGAGTGTTAATCTTTCATGTTTTGATTTTAATACGACAAAAAAAACTTGACTTTCTTAACATCAACTTAACATTAAATATGATTACAACATAACTACAAGATTATCCATCACCTATGTCATGGATTTCAAAACTTAAACAATTATATAATAACAAGCATATTAGAAAATGGTTGTGGGACTTTTTATAAATTAAAAAAATCTTTTAGGACTTTTTGAATATGCAAATTTTCAATGGGTTGATTTTATTTTTAAATTAATAAAATTATGAATTTGGATGAATACAATTTTCTATGTAATATTTTGTTAAACATCTATGTAATGTTGATGTGAAAAAGTTATATCCTAAAATCAACAAGAGTTAATGAAAGAGGTCAAGTGGGGAAGGCGCATAATAGGTTTGTAACTATTCTTGAAAAAGAAGGGAGAAAAAGATAATGTTCAAATCAAAGTTCAAATAACAAGCCATTTGTCGAACAAAATCACAACCCTTAAATTCTACCAAGTCTTATACCAAGACATAAGGACCTTGAAAAAGGTTATTCTAAGAATTTAGATCTTGCACTAAGCTTTAGGCCTTTGCCTTGTGTTAGGCCCTCATAACACAAACCCTAAAAATTTAATTTTGAAACCTAATATTTGGGGGAAAAAAGAAAAAAGAAAACCCAAAGTTCTGTACCTAACCTACTAGAAAAACATTGCCTCCTAAATGCCAAACCCTAGGTCCAAAAACACAAACCCTAAACCTTTAGGTTTCCTATTATTTGGAAAAGCAAGAGAGGAAAAAAAAAAAAAAAAAAAAATGAAAACAAAAAAT
>Ga0116227_10009481_pt1 | contig 17640 bp, 17 predicted proteins | sample S1TSphgellanicum_FD_89693 | JGI IMG/M metagenome (GOLD analysis project Ga0116227, IMG submission 89693) | Host-associated microbial communities from peat moss isolated from Minnesota, USA - S1T2_Fb - Sphagnum magellanicum MG | ecosystem: Host-associated > Plants > Peat moss > Unclassified... | reverse complement strand
TGATCATTGCAATTATCAATATATCTATTAAGTTTGTGTGCTAAAATGGCAACTGACATCCATTGCCATTATTATTATGGCAAATGCAAGCCTTGAAATTGCCAATATTCTAAATAAAATTTCAAAAAAAATTTCAAAAAAAGCCCAACCCAACTCTTTCAGTGGTTGAACAAGAGACAGGATGGGTGTACCTAAGTCCAAAAACCCCACAATAAAAAATAAAAATAAAAATAAAAATAAAAATTTACAACACTAATATATATATTATTCTCCACCGCCCTGCGTCTGTATTCCACTCTTTCTTCGCCCCGTCGGAGTAAACAGACCATGATGGGATGGATGGATGGACAGATGAATGACGAGACAGATGGATGAAATGATGTTCACAATGTCCTTTACTATATGTAATAGCTGGGCCCAAAGGGGAGGTACTGTATACTTAAAAATAGAACCTTCTATTTTGGGGGGCCTCCTCAGTTTCATTTTTTTTGAGTGATGGGCCAATCAAATTGGCTCATTGCAAAAAAAGTAAAAATGGACTTGGGAAGCAGCCCATTGAATGAATAGGAGAGGAGAACAGGTAGGGCAAACTATCCAGGTTCTCCAATGCAGGTTTCTCCTCATGAATTTTGCTATGATTCTTCAAGTGCAAGGTTTAGGAGGTAAATTTCTTTTCTTTTCTTTTCTACCTTATAAGTACACCCTGCCACTTATGGCCTTGGAGACCACCTTGGTACCAACTCAAGTCCCTAGGATTGTAGGGACTTTTGTTTTCCAAAGGCAGGCCCATCCATAGGCCACCAAAGTGGGTTGGTGGCCTAAGAATCTAGTTATTGCAAATTTTGACTGGCATCTTTGTTGCCACAATTGGAGAGTTTGCCAACCTCCAATACTTTCCTACAAATCTTCACCCCATTTTCTCTAAGAACTACAAAAGTCCAAACCAATTTAAAACTTCATTCTCCTTGCTCATTTTTAAACAACTCTCACATGAGCTTTCGGTGGTGCAACCTCCCTCTAATATCATGCAGAAAATAGACTCCCTCAATGACACTAGCTGAGGGGTTATTTACTCTTGTGTTAAGCAAGGGTATGCCGAACACAAGAGTATGTCCCTTGACTTATGTAAAGGTAACAACAATGAAACTCCCTCATTACTGACCATTGGTAAGGTTCGAGAACAAACCATTAACCGAATGGATGAAAATGATAACCTTGACTTCTTAATAGATGATAAAGGTCAGCATTTGAGAAAAGGGTGAATGTTTCAAATAGTGTTTAGGCATGGGATTCACCCCTAGTGTGTCTTAAATGCAATCAAACTTTAGAAGATGGTGTAGATGAGTGTTGGGTTGGATATTGAAAAAAAATGGCCGGTTATCAACTAGAGTCTAAGGGTCTTTTGCAATGTTGAGCAGTTTTTTGAAAATTCAAAGAACCATTGATTCCAATTTTTAAAAATCAAAGAATCAAAGAATTTTGGTTTTGGTCTTTTGAGGAACAATTCAGAATCAAAGAACCATTGATTTTGGTTATTTCAAAAACCCTAAAGAACTGGTAAAAAGCTAACAATTCTTTGGTTGGTTCTTTGAATTTTTATGTATTTTTAAAATTTGTGACTATATACCAATGCAAAATCAGTTTTCTCAACTTTTGAGAATTGACAAATAAGTGGGTAACAGTCTTTTTTTTTAAGGGTTTTGTAGTTTCAAGCAATTGGCTCTTAGAAATACAATTTTAGTGCACATTTGGCGATATTGGAAACATCATATTGTGGAACTTTTGGCTAAACAAAATTTTGATAAATAAAAACTAGCGTGCAATAAAAAAATATCATTACAATTGGCAAAATATGGAAATTTACACTAGAAAAATTTGACGAAATGTACAAAAGATAATTTTAAAATGGATATGGAGACTATATCCTACATAGCTCCATGGTGATGCACTATCTAGTATGGAGCTATTTATGTGCTAAAATCTCTCAAATGTGCATAAAAATAGGCCTTTTTCATCGTCAAGTGATGATTCACAATAGGAGTTAGATTTTAAGAATTATGACACTCTAGTGACTATGCAAGCATACACAATGGACATTGGACATACATATGACACGAAAGCTCAAACACAGTGGACATACAAATTATAATGTACATATGAGTTATGAACAAATTAAGACAAACACAAACTCAAAGAGAGATGGACCAATTCAAGAAAATTCAAACAAACATAGACTCATCACTCACTACTTAGGCATAAACTTTCACAGTTTTTTAAACTTTGACAAACAAACTCAAACATAAACTCAAAGAGAGACAGACAAACTTTTCAACAAACTCAAAGAAGGACAGACCAACTTTTTAAACAAATTTAGACACATATTCAAAGACAGACATACCAACTTTTCAAACAGATTCAGATATAGATTCAAAAAAAGACAAGACCAACTTTTTAGACAAACTCAAATATAGACTCAAAGAGAAATAGACCAATTCAAAAAAACTTAGAATTTCAAATAAACATAGACTTTCAAATAAACATCGATTCATTGCTCAAACATAACCTTCAAAATTTCTTAAACTTTGACAAATAAACTCAAACACAAACTCAAAGACACAAAATCAAATAGACTCAATAAAACTTAAACAAATGGACCTTCAATGGCACTATTGTAAGATAGTAGCATCTTCAACTTTAAACTCAAACCTAATGTTATAAATTCCTCAACGAAAAATCACCCAATTTTGGCCAAAAGTCGTCATCATTGAAATGACCCTAAACCATTTGAATTATAATCTAATTCAAACCTCGCCTAGGTTTTTGCTCTTTCCAATCATCAAAACATGCGTCATATGGGAAGGTGTTCAAAGTGTTGAAAGTTTGGGAATACATCCCAACAATAGCATGCAAATGCTTATTCAAGAAGTTTTTCAATTTTGATTTCATGAAACAGAAGGTGGCAAAGGTTCTTTCATCCTCCATCGAGCCTAACACTTGCACTATTGCAATCTCTGCTAGTTTGAAAAAGTCAAGGAATGAATGTCGTAAAATGCGAGAAGCCTCCAAAGTGCACCAAAGCCGAGTTAAAATATTAACATGGAATGGAGGCTCCATTGTAATAACAACATTAGACTTCACAATCATCGTAAACAAACTAGACTGTAAATCCAAAGCACTTGTAGATAGAATGGATGGACATATTTTAACTGCTTCTAGGGGAGTATTTGCCTCTAAGCTTTTGATAAGCTCCAAATGCCGTTCAAAGCAATAATGGGATTTGATCAACATCAAATGGTGGTTGAAATTTTCTTCAACATTAGTTTGAAGCCATCATTGGGGATAGCAGATCCCCATGGCATCCATCAAATGAAATGTTAGAAATCTTGTGGTCAATTTTTGAATTAAATATTCAACTACAATTGCAAAATACAACCAAAGATTCAGCCAAAGACAAAAACAAAAACATACAAACTTGCAAAGTCTAAATAATAAACACATGCCTAGAAAATTCATACTAAAGGATTCATGGTTGGAAATTACAAACTTGAACAAGATGCCTTTGCATTCTCCACAAGATTGCCAAAAATCTTTTGGGCCACTTGGACCTTTTTACCATTGACATTTAAACAAGTGGCCCAAAATGTGTAACCTAATGGTTCAAAACACAAATATTCAACCTCTGGCATGTTGAGGTCAAATGAAGTTGCCCTCCATTTTAGATGTACAGTGTTGTGATTACAAGCAACCAAATCTTGGAACTTTTTGAAAATGTTAAACACGTATTTTGTCTTTGGATCAAAATAGTGAAAATATAATTGCCCCTAGCAAATCTTAATGGCTACAACATAGTCACACACAAACACATCTTTTTTTTTGTAGATTTGATTAAAACATGGATTATTTCCAACATGGCAACAAATAAGGGAAATCAATAAGTTGACATCACAAAGTAATTCAAAATTCACTTTGGTAATCATGATAGATGGGTTATTTTTAGCCATTTTTGCCACAAGCAGCATGTACATGGACATCACCCATTTAGCTATATTAAACATGCTAATCCAGCATGTTTTCATATTTCACATAATCTTGCCTCCTTTTGTTTTCACCATATTTACCAACTTCAAAAATTCAATGTCGCAACCCTAACTTTGGGCTCGCGACCAAGGCAAGGGCTTGCAAGGTTGCGAGCCAAGAAGGAAGCCTGAAAGTGAAGGAAAGTGTGAGGGAATGAACCTTCACACTCCCAAAGGAGCTTCAACTTTGGGAGGTGGAGTCCCGGTGGAATCCTAAATGTTCAAAGAGTAATTGCAAGGGTCAAAACCCAATGGCTTGAAGAGTTTTTTATACCATTGGAAAGCTATTGAAACGTAAATGTCTAAAATGGGCTTGCATGACCCATTTAAACATCTGAAACACAAGTTATGGCCAAAAGAAGGGTCGAGAGTCAAATTGGCAATTTGCCTCCCGACCACTAAAAGTCAGGAATCGACCCGATTTCCTTGTGTGCAAGTGGCATGCAACATATCGTTGGAAAGCTCTCAATGAATGCTATAACTTTGTTTTAAATTTCATTTCAATCGAAGGTTTGCACACAACGTTATGGGGCCCCAAAGTCATAAGAGTCTCAATTTTGGCAATTTCGGGACTCCCGCTCAGGAGTCCCAAAATAGAAAAAACCATTTGGATGTGGGCTTCATGGAAAGGCATAAAAGTATATTATTAAGAGGAAGGTGGTGGCTTCCCCCAAGTCCGAGCCATAATGAATTTTGTGAATCCGAGTTGCATACTCATTATGAAGCTCATATTCAAGTTTGTTCTACAAATCTAGCTAATTTCAATGTGGGCAATGTTCAAGTTGTTAAGATTCTTGGAGTGGTTGGTGGACCTTATCAAAAGAGTGCTAGGCAATTGAAAAATTATATAAAAATTAAGGAGGCTTAAGTTGAGGAACTAATCAAAGTAGGAGGTTCAAGAAAAGCTTATGTTATAGTAAATGGGAATATTACAGCAAGATGGTTTTGCATTTTTGTGAGTGGTGCAAATTAATGGTGATAAAAAGATTTTCCAAATTTGAGCTTCAAGCATATGTGTTTACCAAATTATAACACCGTGCTGCCAAGGAAGACGATGATATAATAATCATCAAGGTCTATAGTATGTACTTGGAAAAAGTTAGACTTGGAAAAGGGGGAATTGTGATTTGGTGTTTAGAGGTTCAAGAGAGGCTTTGTGATGTTGTAATCTTGAAAGTCATGGGAAACGGTGTTAGTGCATTAAAAGAGAAATTCTGTGATTTTTCTCACACAAAAAGCTATAGCTCATGACACATGCTAGGTTAACTTTGTGGTTTCATGCATTACAATGTACAACATGTGGTGTTTATTGGGACATGTATTACATCAAATTGGCAATTTGACATTAGGTACTGTGTAGTCAATCTTAAATGCCAGAACGTGATTAGTATTGTGAGACCAACAATATCTTATGTTAATGTTCTATGTAGTATGTGCTTTATGTTAGAATGTGATTAGTATTGAAGTCCAGTTCAGTGTTTTGCGGTAGTGTTTGATGTGAAAGTGTAATTAGTGTTGTGAGAGAACCCAACGAAAGGAACAGTGTTGCTGAAATGAAATTTTTGGCATGATAAGTTGTAGAGGAGAACTCAGAAACCAATCAGAATGAGAGGTTTGAGTGAATGAATTGTGGTATCTGTTGAGAATGTATGTTTTGTGCTTGTGTGCAAGTGTTTGGAGCTGCATGGAGAGACTGTAGCCAAGGGACCATGTATTGTAGACACAAATTCTAATTCCAAATTGGCCATATTACAACTAAAGCGTTGTGTGTCATGTCAGTCATTATAAATCTATGCAAATAAAGCATGTGTGTTTGGTTTATCAGAGTATATGCATTTGTAAGTGGTCTTATGTGAATTAGGAATGGATTAGCTGAGGGTGAGCAGAAGTTTCAATAAAGACGAATAAGCCATGAATTTGTGCAATTTGGTAAGCTTTGATTTTTGAATTTTCAACATTGCCTTCCATAAACGTTTGTTCTCTGTCTCTGCCAACAACTTGGATATTGTGGCAACCAAAGCGTATCACCAAAAATCAGCCCTCTTTTTGCTGGCTAAATTTAGCAAATATGATAAAAGAAATTTCAAATGGCTAAAAATGTGTTTTTTCAGTTCTGGTCAGCACATTTCTGCAGTTTAAAAAAAAATCTTCAGATTTCTCTATTGGGTTCTACTTGTAGCCAAAAAGGTGAAGGAATCTTTAAACTTTTTTCCTGTTTATAGCCAAATTTAGCTAAACTGTCTTATGGATGATTGCCAGTTCAGCTCCATTGCAAATATGAAAAAAAAAAAAAACCCAGCAAAACCACTAGATAATTTTTGTGCACTTTAATTTATCAAGAATCCAACAAAGGGAAGAGCCATGTACAGAAGAAAATACAGAAACCCTTAAGCCCAACCTACCATGACCTCACACCACATGGTTCTTAGGAGGGTACCAACTCTTATGCATAAGATGCAAGTATTGTCAAAAATAATAGCCATTAAAATTGACAACAAACTAATTTGCGTGGATAGGCAAATTGATAATAGGCAGGTCTCAAGACCTGGTTACTTGATACCTGGTGTTGTACTGGAAAAACAGAATTTCACAAGAACTCTACCAGTCAGTTATTAAAAAAGGTAATAACCAGTCACACTGGTGCAGACCAATAGCATGTGCATGAGGTGACAAGTGCTAGCACAGACCAAGTTATCTACAGCGTGTGCAATCTAGAGTCAATATTGTACTGCCATCAAACATTTTTACTTCATGCCTGGCTCAATCCAGGTTTCTGTCTACTTTGAGATGCAAAGCTACTTACCCATGAACTGGATTAACAGAGAAGGTTGCCTTCATGTGCATTGGTGGCATACACATGAGAGACCTGGCCAAAAATGCTGGGCATTACATAGTGAATTTTGGCATCAATAAGTGGCCACAGAAATCAGCACTTTCTGGTTTTACAGGAGCCTTCTAGAAAGCCTAGGTTAGCTAATTCCAAACACAGCCAAACTGTGCTTACATCTGCAAAAACCTTATGTGTTTCAGGATGAGATTGCTCCTTCAGTCTAATAATTAGCAACTGAGACTTAGCTAATGCTTAACCCACTATCTTCCTCTTTTGATACTGCAGTTACACAATTCTACCTACTGAATTCACACTCCACAGGTTGAATTGAATACTGCACAATACAAGTCAACTGCAGCTAGGGGAGTCGAAGGCATACCTAGTTCAGTCCCTCCTGTTGTGATACCACTTAAAAACTTGTGCACCTTTGCCTTTTTCACCATCAAGAATGGTCCCTTGGAACTCCTCCTCTACAAGTGTTCATGCTTTTCCTTGTTTAACTGTGAAAAAAGAAATAAGTCCCCAGCCTTCAAGTTTGTGGATACATGATCCTCTGATCATAGCTTCACTTCTGCTGTGCTTGCACCTTCTGGACATTGAACTGAAATTGCGTTTCTAGCACTTATGAGTCAGTAAGATATCTATCTAAACACTTGCAAACAGTTCAGGATCCTTGTATTAGAATCTCCATCATGGCATGGCCTTCATTGGCTAGAGCAAGCAAACCCTGGCCGCACCTTACGTGCAGCCCAACATCACCCTCATCAACATGAGAGTAATAAATCTCTCACTTGTAACCTCAAAAATAACCTGGAAGTATTCTACTTTTGATGTAGTCTCTGCTTCAGAGCCCCTAATAGTTCACAAAGGAACATCTTGAGGTCTTTTCCCATCATGTATTTCAGATATGGTTGTGCTGCAAGCTTTGGATATGTCAATGGGAATATAGCCTGTGGTCTAACATGGAGTGGTCCATAGGTATGACTGACCTCCCAACAACATTCTCATTGTCTTTCTGGGCCTAGCAGGTCCTGGTGGCTGCATCCCTCTGGTTGCCACTGGAGCACAGACCCCTTGTGCCACCATTGTTGGTGGTGCAACTTTCATACAGTTGTGCTGCTTCTGCTGAACTTGGTCAAGTCACTTGTCTGGGTAATTGGATTGGTGATACTTGTTGCACAATTCCAATTACAGGTTGTAGCTTCTGTAGAAGGGCTTCATTATTGAATATAGCATAATCTAGGTGGATCATCAGCTTGGCATCAGCATAGCCTGGCCATGTCTGAACATGAACTTCAAGCTTCAAGACAGAACACATGAGATTGTTCTAATTCACAGTATTATTCACACATCATTCCAATTTCCAATACAATGCTCTCTTTTTCTTACAAACAAATGACACTGTTGTCTAGCAATGTTCACAAGGATAACTATCCCTGCACAAAGCTGACACTGGGTTTAAATTTCTTGACAAAAAATTGGCAGGGCCAAAGCTCCTGGGCCTCCCTGCACCTTGATAGCACTGCAGCCTATGGTTGTGCTATCTTTCTCAAACTGGAATCCATTAGCCCTGAATAACCAGGTGCACAGCTTTGAATCACAGGGAGTGGGGATGAAATTGTTGCCATTTTCCAATAACTATTGGCTGCATTTCTGGATCAAGTCAAAATGACCCTTCTTCATGTTTCTTAGTGTGGCTCCATCACAAAACTATCAAATATTCACTTGATGCAGGCCCATCATGGCATGAATAGTTGTACAGTCCTAACTGGCTTTAAAAAAAGTATAAGCAGTGCTGGTGAACAGGCATCACACCTTAGTAAGAATCAATCAGAGTCATCAGCACCATCATTGGCACCATCATCACTGACACCAGTGGCACCATCTGCATCTTCAGCAGTCATAGGATCATTTCCATCTGTGTTGACATCTGGGTCCTCTGACTCCAGAAGAAGCTCCTCATTGGTGTCAACCTCATTAGGACTCAGCTGCTCACCATCTGTCACCAATGGAAGCTCCTCATCTTCAGCATCATCTTCTGCTTCCTCATTTAGTCTGTCCTCAACAGGAATGATTGGATCATGTAGTTTGAGGTCGTCCTCTTCCTCCACTTTACCAATCTCCATATATTTTGAAGGCCTCTTTTCATGCTGCTCATTCATCCTCTTGATCTTCTCTCGTGCATCAGGTTTCTCACAAATACAGGCTGCTGGATTTTCATGGAACTCTCCCCGCCCAGCCCGCATCTGCATACAAAAAAGGCCCCACCAAGTATTGTCCACCAATGTTTAATATAACTAAAATCCTCATCGTAAACCAAACCAAAACTCCAAAACAGATTTATTGTTGGAGGACTTGTAAGGCCTTCACACCATCTGGTTCCAGAGAAAATCACTGGAAGACGAAATTTAGAGTCCCATGTATAACAAAAAAAAGTGCATTTGACATTTGAGGGAAAAGTTCCAAAATCTCCCATACATCATATCATATTATATCAATGAAATTGCAGAAAGCACATTGAAGGGTAACTGATTTGTCAGTTCCATCAAGACCAAGACCAATACAGCATAGTATCCTCATCCACACTGCAATGAGCTTGTGAGGTAAGCTTCATTTTGTTTTAGCTTGTCCCTGTACAAGCAAGAATTTAAGCCTATGGCATGGAGAGGCCTACAAAAAGGATGGTGGTTGGGGTCTCTGCACCCTGAAGAAACATCAGAGATTATAAATTCAAAATCTAGTTTTCCAGCACATGTTCCTCTCCTTGGTCCTTCAAGTTTTCTTACTATCCTCCTGGCCTTACCACAAATTATAGATAAGGAGTGAGCAGAAAAGCCTGTTAGTAAACAAAGAACTTACAATCCCTTACAATTCATAAGAGGGCATGTGAGAATAGGTAGCCCACCTCCATAGGGTTTCCCATGAACCCCTTCTGAAATTCACGAACTTTGTCTGCAAAGTCCTCCCAGGACATAGTGTGACGAGCAGGAAACAAAGTCCCCAGCTTCTTGGCATTAGGCCTGATTGTTCGCTTATGACCGTTGAAGCGCCTGCAAAAGTAACCACACATAAGTGAGCATAGAATAGCTAACCACCACATCCCATATCTCAATGTTATTTGCTGCATTCATGAAGCATATTTTAGGTCTTAATTTCAGATAAGAACTGTAGTATGCACACATGATGGAGGATGACAGCTCTTAGTCTGGGTTATTCCTGTAGTTCACAGAGGTTATTAGTGCATTCTGTCACCCTAGATCACAGTGTTTGAGAATGATTAAGGGGAGAAAAACACAGCATACCTTTCACCTGCCAATATACGGGCCATATTGCCGTTATTATTGGCTACAAAGACATCACTTTGTGAGCACACCACATAATCAATTGCAGCCATTCGGGATGAAAACTTTGCAAATGGCTTTAACTCCTCATTTGTTGCAAGAGTGTCTTTTGTGAAAATTTTTGGAAACAGTGCTTTCAAAGGTGCAAGGGAAGCTTCTCCATTATAGATCTCCCCAGAGGCAACATATAAATATGTATCCTTGCCATAGCCCAGTGCACGTAGCATGAGACCCACTTCCTCTGGTGTCAATGGACACTTCCCATTCCGGCGCTCCCTATCTGGATTCCTATACTGCAAAATATTGACAACACAGATAAAAGATGTGGTGCAACTGTAACATTGGAAAAATAACATGCTCGTATTCTGCAAAGAATGCATGCACCTACACAACTTTCTTGACGGGCATTTTGTTGAAAGTCATCAAAGTAGGACCTCACTGTCAGCTGTTATCAACAGATAACTGAGTTTTTGAGTATCATACAACTATAATTTTTGTCCATTCTCTTGATTACTAACTAATGGAAATAATTGTACATTAGTCAATACAACCAACAGGTGAGAAGATCCACAGACACTTCTGCAGGTAAAACAAAGTTCAGATTAGAATAATCTCCATACATGAAGAGTTTTCCATCGCTTGCGAATGGCCCCCAACTCTCGTCTCTCCTTGTCACCACCACCATAGTAGCAGTTTGAAAATGCCAGCATATCTGACTCATATCTGTATGGCCAAACATTCCAAGTCAGATGAAATGAGTGTTTGCACATCCTCAATAAGTCTGTAGTGGCAACAGGGGTACACATAAAAAAAATTCTTGGAATGATTGACATGATGGGCAGCTTCAACTACTCTTGCCATATAAGTTAGCATTTGAAATTAATTCTATCCCTGGATGGGAAAATGGGATCCCTTTTTCATATTTAGATGATGAATTCATGAACAATCCTATACTTTTAGACTTAGCAGTTCAGTTTTCTCATGACATCACTATTTGTCATTAGTGTTCTGGATTTGCATATCAGATACAGCTTGCCTGGATCTGCAAAGTTCCAGACCAAAAACAACAAATAGCAGACATTATGACATGACCATTTCACATGTTTCGGTAATTTTGCAGACTCTTTCCTATGACATCTGAGGGAGTTGAGTTCCTAATACAGATAGATTTGTAAACAGACAGCCTTTAGGGCAGAATTTCAATTCAAGTATCATCATGTTTTAAATTCCTCCCAAGCTTGTCAAACAATCAATGTTCTTACTCAATTGGTCACTGAAGAAAACTCAAAAAGAGCCTTGTGCATGAGTCAAACCTGAGGTGCAATGCAATATACCGTCCAGTTTTGGTCCTCATTCTGTTCACTAACTCCTGGCCCATTTCCTGTATGGGTTGTGTAAATCGCAGTGCCTGACCAGAATGGACAAAAGCTTAGTAAGGCATCACACTATTGACGTATACATCCAGAAATAAGTACCTACACATTGGGACAAACTAATAGAGGTGCTTCAGGAGTGAAAAAGCTTCATACCAGCAGGCAATGGAAAGGCTCTAAAACAAAGCTTCAGTACCTTATAGTTAGTTCGACACCTCAGCTTTTGCATGTCAGGATCCAATTTATTTGCCAACCGGTAATCAAATTTGGTGAGCCGGACAGACTGTAGCATGTATAACACAGAAATTTCAAAAAGTGGAAATGGAGCAAAACATGACTTTGCCTGCAGCCTACCTCAAAGAGGAAAAGATAGGCAGAGTTCCCAGGGGAGAGAGTACACCTTCATCTCCTGAGTCTTACTTTGCAAAACATATAAATTATGAAATGTAGTGATTCAACATGAAGCTATACCAGAGAGACAAATCTACAGGAAGCAGAAAAACATTCGGGCACAAATATCAACATGTGTACCAAGTCAACCACAAACAGAAGTCTACAAAGGACGGGAAGGAAGCATACTTGCGTTCGCTTCAAAATAGGCAGAATTCGGGTGAGATAGTAGTGTGGTGTAACCTTCCGTGGGACCCGCAAACTAGACATCTGCTTTGATATAAACTTCTTTGAGCCTGGAGGGAGCTCTTTGATTACTTTCACATCAGGTGCCACAGAAGAGATGAACCAGTCGATGTCGAATATGTCACTAAAGTTGCTGTCATGAACCTCAATCCTCAAGTATTACAATTGTAACCTGGACCACTCTGTGCCTTTCTAGCTAAGGAAAAATGAGATGATGCAAGTACATGTCCAAGCACAAGTGCTGACTTGCAAGAGGCAAGATATATGCAAACTGAAAGGACATTCCCAAGAGCTGCTATGAGCAAGTGTGTAACCCAATATTTGACTATCTGAGACTAAAGTTGATGCTGAGCAACCTAGACAGAAGTCACAGATTTAGGTCAGACAAAGAGAGGTAGAAACAAACCTAGGATCTTTCCAATAAGACCGATGATCCAATTCTGGCACCACAAGTGTGGCATTCAATAATCTTGCCACAGCAATAGAATCAGTTATCTGCAACAAACATGCAAGTCAATTACAAATACAATTATGTTGGGAGCAGGCAAGAACCAATTGTGTTTGTGAGTTTATGGAAGGAGAATGTCAAGTGTTTTGGCTTGTAATAAACAGATGCCAAGCAGTTGACAACCAAAAAACCAATTAATCATTCCATGCCTACCAAGAACATGACTGGATGAGCAGATAAAAACTGTTATATAGGTAAATAGAAAATCACAAGAGAATGGTTTTTACCCCTGTTCTTTGCTGATTCAAGCCACCACTAGCTACAATAAAGAGATACCCATTGGACTCCACACTTGATTCCGCTGTGTAAATCACACCAAATGAGGTCTTCAATCAAAATTTTCAGCCACACACTGAAACAAAGCAACTAATAAACTTGCCCTGATTCTACTCCAAAATTTTCAAATTGCAAAGTACTGCACATTGACTCAGGAACAGGAATAGCAGCTTACACAAATACTTTTCACTTGGTTCACTACATCCATAGTAAAGCTCTGCATTCTCTGAGTCCCAAACATGCTCCAATTTCGCACCCAATTGCCCCTGGTATCCTTGCACCCACTTAAATGAGAAAACTTTGGAAATGTCCCATCACAACAAACAAAAAACTTCTTATTTTCAGTGGTGCCTGGTTGCATCCACAATCCTCCTAAATTCCTGACTTGGATCCAAATACAAACATATGAACAGAAAGCTTGACTTTGAAGATTCAGAAAGGTTTGACTTAACATCTATCCTGTAGAGTCACTAAGAAAAAAAATGAACACATGATGACCTAAAAGATACTCACAAAACCCTACAAAGAACAGGAGATTTTGGGAAAAGGCAAAAATTTAAGTGCCAAAGAGAGGACTCACAGGGACATCATCTAAAGCTTGCAAAGCTCTTGTGGTTTCATTCACACCACCCTGCGCCTAATTCCACACAGTCTCACAATCAGCAGAATAGATGAAATCAAAGGGCTCCCAGTTGCATGCAAATGGAAACTCATAAACTGAGATATCCATTGCAAAATTCACTATGCAGCAAGGTTTTTTTGTTTTTTCCCATCATCAAACTGTGTGGAGGGTTTTACAAAAGAAAGGCTCAGATGCTAACCACAATGGACTCCAGAAAAGCCTGTTTGACTGGTTGAATTGAGGATTGTTGAGACCTCTCATTATCAAGAAATGGCCCGGACATTACAGACAGCACAGCAAGTGCTATTAATGCAGATCCAAATACTACAGCAAGAGAAGACATTGCAGGAAACTGGAAGCCCCTTATTCGGTTTTTTGGGCGCGCCATGGAAGCTTAAGAATAGGCTTCTTCCCTCCTTCTGCACCTCCTCTGCTGTCACCTCCATGTCCTCCACATACCACGTGTCTTTCACTAGTTTAGACCTACCAAAACTTTCTTCCACCTGCTACAAGCTTGTCCTCCATTTTTTTCCCCAACAGCTTATCTCTTTTTCATGCCATGAACAAACCTACAAACCCTGGACAAATACGGACAGTGCAGTAAGAGCTTCCACACTGCATCCTGATGTGCACACAACCAGAAGAACAATGGTCTATTTTCCAAAATCAGCTGCCAAAGAGATGTACAAAGCTTGCATATGGTCTCAGTCTGTTTGCATCTTGGAAATAGAGCAAACGCCGAAAACAACTGCTTCTCTGTGTCATGTGACATCTCTCTGCTGGCTCTTCTCCGCTCAGTCTTCTATCATCATACATCTCAGAAATCTGAAAACCTGTAGGGACCCGACAATTGCTACGGAAAATATGCAGAGAATACCAGAAAACGGAATGCCCTGATTCTTCTCTATATTCCCTATGCGAGCACGAGACCGTGAACGAAAAACGGCTGATATACACATATCACAGAATCTCAAGCAGCTATCAGATCGACCGAAAAATTATGTCTACAATTTCCAAGAAAGGCAGATATCCGTATCTTCCAACAGATCAGAATCCAAAGTATGATTGAAATGAACCGCAAAACACTCCAAACTCCGGAAAGAGAAAAAGAAAAAGAAAAAGAAAAGAGCGCGCACACACACACCTGCGTCTCCCAAGTTCTCCTCCTCCACTCGCCAGCCTCCTCCTCACCCCGCTTTTGTCGATTGCGAGCTTCACAATCACCAGCAGCAGCAGCTGCTTTCACCAAATCCGCCCCCCGTTTCCGCGATCCTGGACCGATTTCTGTGATTCCAAACCCAGTCGAGAACGGCGAATACGATCTGTGCGAACGAGAGAAAAAGTTCTGCAATCAATGACTCCTCTTCGCGATCACCAGCAGCAGCTTCACGAAATCCGCTCCAGTTTCCGCGATTCTGGAGTAATTTCAGTGATTCCAAAGCCAATCGAGAACGCAGAACTCGACCTGTGCGAGGGAGAGAGGACAAATCTGAGACCAATCCTGAGCAAAATCTCAATCTTGGCGGGAAAAAACAAAAGATTTGTCGAAGAAGCGTGTCGCTATGACCGCCGTTGCGAGAATCCTCGAGCATTCCTCTTTTGTGAAAACAATTGAATGGGGAATCTTTTTCTTGAATTTCTTTTTAAGGAAAATAGGGACAAGAAGAGGCGTGTAAACAGGGTTTTTTAGCCCCGACTGGCGATCATCCACAAGCGGATGAAGCCAAATTTGGCTAGAGGTCGGCTAGCAAAGTAGAATTTTAATAGGATCCCGTTTTGTTTTGGCGACCTCCGGGAACTCAATTTCTAAATATGGCGATCTTTGAAATCCCTTTGTACATTTTGCAGTAGGTTTTTTTTCGTATTTGCAGTGCGAAAATTTGCCACAAAAAACAAACATTGAGTGTAAATCAATTTTGTTTAAAAACATCCAAAAACATTTCAACATCCATTAATTTGGCCATGGCCAATTTCATCCATTTGTAGAAAAAGTGAAGTTCAGCATTTAGTTTTAATTTTAATTTTTTTTTCAATTTTGTTATGTAACCGCACTTGTGAATCGCGATCATCACCACAAGAGGAATTAGCCAAATCTGGCTACCGATCAGGGTGTTTTTTTTTCCAAATTCCTCAAGTAGGTCCACTGGCGAGGATCCCCAACATTAATTTAGCATTAAATGGCGACTGTCCAAGGTGGGTTGGAACACTTTTACAAAAGTGCTGCTAGAAGCGGCCTAGGACGTGCCTAGGTCTAGATGTGACTAATTTAATTAATTTTATTTCCAAAAAAGGCAAAACAAAATCACAAAAAACCACAAAATTTTCATTTTTTTTCTTTTCAAATTCTGAAAAAAGAATTGGGAAAGAACATCATGAATGGATGGACAAGTGAAATGAAAAATATGGACCCTACAAATGTCAATCATGTGCACATTATTTGCAATTAGCCCTTAAAGTTCAACCACAAAAGTGTCTTCTCAAGGTGCCAATGATGTCGAATCATTGGACACACCCACCATTCTAGTACCGTAGATTGGGAATACAATATATCATGAACATTTTGCATTAAAATAATAGAAGGTGGGTGGATTGGCAAGCTTCATGCGGTTTCAAAGTTCTTGGTCTAATTAAATTCCAACTATTTGATTTTGGATTTGATTGCTTAGATGATACATATTGGCAGTATGATTGTAAAATTTGTGGCCTTTATTGCCAACATACCGCACTTTGAACACCAACAAGTCCCCAAGCCATTCACTTTGTTTTCTTCATACTTTCCATTTGTCTCAATTTGTTCAGTTTTTACATCATTATGTAACCAAATGGATCATCATCTACTTGGCCACTCTGTTTTGTCACCTATTATGACCAATATGGCACCAATTGGTCACACAGAAAAGTATGGGTATGAAGGATGAAACTTTGAGGAAATCTGGGCAATGATGGTGCTATTGTTACTCTTGATTCAAAATTGGCAAATTAAGTGATTTTAGGTATTGTGACACAATTTAAAATTTTTTAGGTCTAATTCAGGAGCTCCAACGATTATATTGTTACATGGCAGCCCAATAGAAATATAACAAGCACATTCTATGGTTACTTAGATTCATGGATTGGATTCTCAAATGAACCACAAAACAGGTTTCAGCGAGATACCAAGATTTCAAGTTTACTGGTCAAGTAACTAGATAGTGGGACCAAATATTTCAATGTCTTAAAATCCCAATATTGTGAAACAAAGAAATCCCTAGGATTGTATGTTTAATTGTCAAACAAACGATTTCATGTAAGTTGCTTAGAGGAAATTCAAGATTTTTTGAGTGGACATACATGGAGTCACAAAAAATGACTGGTCCTTGTACATGATATGTTGCAGCTCAACTTAAAAGCTTGATCTTAAAAAATCATCTGTACACAAGAAGTTTAAAATCTCAAGATTGTCAAAGATGAACATGCAGATCTAAGATCACCTAAATTGTTCATGAGCTCTAGAGGAACTCTTCCTGATACTATCACAAAGCTGGTAGATTGGGTCTTGAACCCTCCCTGTTTCCAGTCCAGTAGTGTGGCTACGAGCAAGACGTCAAGAATGTAGTTGAGGTTAAAATTATGATCATCTGTGCAAGCACATCAGCAGCAAGCATGGTTGTCTAAACCGATGTGAAGCAATAAATTAATTGATTTGATTATATGACAATTGTAAGAATTATGTTACATTGTCAATATATTTAGCATTGAAGAAATGGTCCAGGTGTTCCTGTCCATCCTTCAATACATTCAAGCAAAGGAGTCACCAGTTTCCCCTCGCATATAGCGTTGTATACTTTCTCTATCTCTTGTCCAGGCGACACGGTTTTCAATCCTGACAACAGTTCAGTGCCCAACTCCGATCTCACGAACTTGTACAACGGGTAGGTTCTGCATTCTTGGATCCGGTTGGGTACCGACGAGTAGCCTTTGGTGTCGTAAGCTTCACGA
>Ga0116227_10009480_pt1 | contig 17642 bp, 17 predicted proteins | sample S1TSphgellanicum_FD_89693 | JGI IMG/M metagenome (GOLD analysis project Ga0116227, IMG submission 89693) | Host-associated microbial communities from peat moss isolated from Minnesota, USA - S1T2_Fb - Sphagnum magellanicum MG | ecosystem: Host-associated > Plants > Peat moss > Unclassified... | reverse complement strand
TCCAAAAAGTGAACTAACCAACTTGTTGGTTGGTTTGATGCAGGTTCGAGTAAGTAACTAAAGCTTGTCACTCTTCCTAGTCTCATCCCGGAGCTTTAGCATGCCCCTCTACCCCTTCTAGTGCTGAGAGCTGGGAGCATGCTCCGAGTTCTTCACAATTCCGCTGTTTGAGTAACTTAGACCCATCTTGGGTTTAACTAAAAACTTGAGAGCGCATCAAAAACCTTCTTTGACCTACACCCTAATTAGGGCGTGATGCAAATCAATGTTGAAAATGTTTTTAATAACATTTTTCGAGCTATTATTTTTTAAGAGCTACAAAATGCTGAAGGACTTTTGGTGAACATTTTCCTTTTTATTAGTTTGTTTTATGGTGTTGATTTTTCTTTACTACTAGCATGGGTAGCATGAGGAAAGGGTCACCATTATTGTATCATCTTTCAACATGAGGTAGGATGACCATGGAAAAGGTTTTTTATTTACCTTAGCCCATTATCAAACACTTTTAGAAACCATTGTGCAAACCCCTAATTATGTCTTTCCATCCTTAGAAGATGATACACACATCATGGGCCCTATGAACGAGATTGTCTCCACTTTGACCACCTTTTGACCCAGTTAACCCTAGTTGGGCTTAAGGTCAAGGTGTCAAAGTGTAAACTTTGGAATCCATTTCGAATTTTTTTAGGCATTGAGATTCTTCAAGGTTATTCTTTGGTCATATATGGTTTACACATTTTGGGTGTGTTAATGGGTTTTCAAGTCTTTATTACATTTTTTTGGATAAAGTTTTATTTCAAGGCGTGGCGCATATCAATGATCTTCTTTTGGAAAACACAAGTTGCATTGGGCATTTTGTCGTCATGTGTCGTTTGTCAACCTTCTTATTTCATTTGGATAATTCTTCATTTTTTTTCCTTCTTGTCTTTTTTAACGAGCTTCAACAAAAGCTATTATGCATGTATGTGAAAACATCATGGGTCTAGGGTCTTGGGAGTTTATCCAAGGCCTTTTAACAAGGTGTTAGGCCCAACTATTGATATCCTTTGGTGGTATAAACCTTTTATCTATGGAAGATTGTGTCCCATTTATTTTTCTAGGTAGTGGGCCTTTGGTAACTTTGTATTTGTGCTTTAGGTTTCATATTTTCAATAAACTTGTTTTGGAGAAGTACGTTTATTAGATTAAAGGGAACCCACACCTCCTTTTGTTATTCTTTCATGCAACTAGGGATATCCTTTTGCCTATGGTTAGAGAAATGCACATTTCTTTTGAAAATTTGATAATTATCAACACCTCAAGTCTATAGGCATCGTTGATGGACATCCATCATGACACATCCTTTAGGTCTATCTTGGAGGATGACTCCATTTCTTCAACATTTAAAACTCACATTTGCAATTGTTCAAGCAAAGGGGTAGGGCTATGGTTAATTGTTAGGCCATCTATTTGTTTATTTCACATTGCACATTTTACCTTCACCTCTATGTTGCATTTTTGTTTTAGTTTGATTCAACCTCTGGCATTTAGTCTTTTCATGTGTGAATGTGAACATGGGTTAGATGCATCTAGCACACATTTAACATGTTATTCGTTTGGAGGTTAACATATAGCCACACATGATGTCATTAAAGACATCATGTATGCCCTCGCTCAAGAAAGTGAACACATTATATGGAAAGAACGATGGTATGCCTTTACATTAGAAGTTTCATTATGAGTCCATTTCTACATGATTCATGAAGACTAAGTTTTTGTTGCCAATGTGGTGGCTATTGATTCGATAGGGGAAACAATGGCTATGAGTGTCATTAGTTGACCAGCAGGTGCATCTACAAAACTTAGTGCCATTGCTAAATTCGCAAATATAGAAGGCTCCATGATGGGCACCACTTTATTTCAATGGCCATGGAGGTGCACGACGTTCTTGAGCGTGATATGGATCATGTCATCAAGGAATGTGTTTGTCTTTTCCATAATAAATAATCAAGAGGTCATTTATTCTTTTTTTTTTGCATTTAATTTTTCAAGCAACATGTTAATATTACTCTTCAACATGATTTAGCCTTTACTATAAATAAGAAGATTACATTGGTGAGAGATGTTTGTTCTCGACCTTCTATTACTATTAAATCTCACGATTTGCATATAGATGACATTATAAGGGATGTGGGTGAGATAGCTTCCTACCATGACATGGATTAGCTTTCTCCCTTCTTTGGTTCTTGCGGGTGGTGCATATTTTGACCTTTATATGGCCTTCCCTTTTGTCTTCCATGTGATGGTTTTGGCCAGTGATTATTGGATTTTGTGACCCTGTTTTATTGGTAAAGTTGAATAAAAGTAAATAACCAAACTTGAATGTGAAAAATATTAATGTACGGTCACATACTAAGCACCACTAGAGATGCTCTCAGATTTTGGTTTTCACCTCCTAGTGGTTTTATGGAATCAAATGCATTTTTGATGATGTCCCATGTTTTGTTTTTATGCACTCAGATTTGGCCTATCTTCATGCTTGATGAATTTCCTCTATATCACAAGAAAACAAAAAGGGGGCTGTGGGTATCACATTAAGAAAACGAAACAACAATGGCACATTGGGCAATTTTTTTTCCAATGTAAATTTGACTAAATTTGTTAATTTTCTATTAAATCTTGCCAAATTTTGATACAAATTTTTTGAAAATAAACAAACAAACAACCAAAGAAATAAATAAATCTAGAAGCTTCATTAATAAGGAAGAAACCATAACCCCAATTCAAAGTAATTAGTTATTTTCAAGTGGAAACTAGAATCTTGCTTTTTTGGTTTTTCATTTATTTGACTAAAACAAAAGAATTCCAATGAGTTGCACACTAAGCATAGCAATCTTATTGAAATGGTTAATAAAATTAAATAAAATTATAAGTGGAGTTCAGGAGCAATAGAAAATTTTAATATTTCAATGTTTTGATATTTTTTTAAAAAAATTGAAAAGATCAGCTATTTTTTGGGGGGCATCCAGAAGATTCATCCACAAGCCTGAGAGTTTGCACTTTCCTGTGGTGCCAGTTTTTCATCTATGAGTACATGGATGATAACAGGAGAGGAACGAGCTCGGTTGTGGTCCTGGTTTTTCGTCTATGAATACATGGAGAGGGCGGAACCAGGGTTGGGCGGTTATTTGAAGCAGGAACAGACCCTGGGCGGTTATCAGGGCGATTCTTAGGATTCACAACCGGGATTCTCACACAATCAAAGACCCAATTTCGGAATATAATCACGGTTCTCAAACAAGTGAAAAACTATCAAATAAGTGACCGTAAAACTGCCAGTTCTTTACTGGTTCTTTCATGAAAACCTCGGGTTCTTAAGGTTTTAAAAATAACCAGGAGCCGCGGTTCTTTGATTCCCAAAATTTCCAGAGAACCGAAGCTGACAGTGCTCTAATTCTGAGATATTTACAGGACCGGCGGTTCTTTAAAAATAACCTCAGGGCACTGCTCGGAACTTCCTGGCGATGGTCCTCGTGGATGATAACAGGAGAGTGACAAGCTTGGTGATTTTTCGTCTATGAGTACATGGATGATAACAGGACAGGGACGACAGTTCTGTGGTTTTTCGTCTGAGTAAATGGATGATAACAGGACAGGGACAACATCTCGATGGTTTTTCGTCTATGAGTACATGGATGATAACAGGAGAGGGGCGAGAGCTTGATGGTTTTTCGTCTATCGATGACAACATGAGAGGGACGAGCTCGGTGGGTTTTCGTCTATGTGCACATGGATGATAACAGGATAGGGACGAGAGTTCGGCGGTTTTTCGTCTATGAATACATGGATGATAACAGGAGACGGACTAGAGTTCGGCGGTTTTTCGTCAATGAGTACATGGATGATAACAGGGGAGGGAAGACCTCGGAGCTTGCTGGCGATGGTGAGAGTGTCTTGCGCAGCAAGGCAAGCTTTTGCCATAGCTCTCCTCAGTGCACACGAACAATCACAGCTTGTTTTGTTTTGCTGAGCTGCGCGGACGCCGGAAATGGAGAGTGGTGACGACAGGCAGCCGTTGTTATCGGCATCGGCACCTCACTTCACAGCAACGTCTTCCCACTTGTCGGCATTCCGACCCCTTCCTGGCGCACGTAAAGCAGCTTTCATTCCTCATTTGGCTTGTCTTGTTTCTCCCTTTCTTTTCTGTCTTTTTCATCGCGTGTCTTGTTTCTTCTGACAGGATCTGAGAAAATGCATTTCAGTTTTTTTATAAAAATTCTCTCGTTTTTTTCTTTTTCCTGTACCTTGATTACATCTGAGCGTTGGCATGCCTGTCCATGCATCTTCTTGGGGTTTGTGCGGCTGTTTTGGTTTTGCACTAGCCGCACTAGTCTGGATTTGAGGTTCTATCTGTCAAGCTCTGAAGACTTTTCAGTTTTGTGGATCGGCGAAAATTGAGAATAACTGAAAGATTTGAGTAAAGACGTTTTGCTGCTGTGAAATCCATTTCATTGTGGAGATCTCCACATGCCTGGTTCCATTGTGACCGAGTCTGGTTTCATAAGTTCTCTTTCATTCAGCTCAAGGTGATCATCGGTCAAGTGTTTTCTTCTTAAGCATGATAGTTGTAAGCTTTGTGGTTGGGGCTCATAACCATTAGAAAACTGCTTGTGGTTTCAAATCTGGCTTCTCGCCAGAAGAACTTGCCCCTAAGAGTCAAACAGAAACATAAATTAATTATCTCCTCTTTGTGAAACTCTAGGGCAACAAGGTTGCTCTTACAACAGGGGATTAAGAAGTATCCACCTTGTTGCAGTAGATTTTCCATGATGGAAAGGCACTTGTTAGGTTCCTCAGTAGACAGTGCACCATTCTTCTTCTTCTTCTTCTTCTTCTTCTTGTACAAGGTTGACATCACAGTTGACAACTTTGTCATGTTTTCTTGAACCTGTGCTTGCTATTTTATTTGGTCCACTTTCTCTCTCCCATGAATGTGCCATCTCTGAAGCAATCTCCTATCTATTTGTCTCCAAATATTCTTCCATGCTGCATAGCCTGGAACTCCAACAATGAGCAATGATGACTATGATTGTGCCATGTGAGTACATGTTATATTTCTCTATTGAAACAGGACTGCTTCATGTTTGCACCTGAATCTATTTTGATATAGTTTTTCAGGCATGATGAAGTTGAAGAATTTGGGTGTGTTTTGTAATGCAGAAGAGGGTGAGGGTCAATTGAGCGAGTGGGCAGAAGGACAGTATGCAACAGGTTCATCACAAATAAAGGCCAGTGTGCCACCTGTGGAAACTGCATCACTGGCAACAGCCAATGAGATCCGAGAAGCTGCATCACAAGATCCCTACCCTAAATGGATTTATGGTGCTCTTGTCACCCCTGACCCCCCATTGCAGCAAAATTTTACCCCTGGCAATGGCAGTATTCATGGGGATTATCAAAGGTCACAAGGGCCACCACCTAGGTGAGGCCAAAACTGTAATCCCTAAGCTCAACAATTAGTTCAGCAACCATACTGCCTGTTCAAAATCTTTATCCCACAGAGGAAAATCCTCTGCCAACTTGGTGATAGCTTGTTTACAGAGTGGATAATACTTGGATCATGTTCATGTGTCTTTCTTGCAATCTGAGGCATGATCTGATGCATGGTTGCAATTAGAAGCTCAGGGCAGCAGTTTTTGGTTGTTGAATTGCAATGTGGGACTGGGAATGTGCAGTGTTGAAGGGCTACATGAGGAAGAAATCAGGGAGCTTCTGACGGACTATGTAGACAGGTATGGATGCTGGGGCAGGCGACCTGCCCATAAATGGTCCATTGAGAAAGTGGAAGACTGTAATGTCTTCATTGGCACCCTAGAGACTTTTATTGAGGAGAGAGAGGTGGTGGAACAGGTCAAGCCTTACACAGGGGGTCAGGTTGATGACAATACAGGAGCTCGTGCTCCTGGTCCTTGGGAAGTTGACATGCGGAATGAGTTTCCACTACTCTTCATTTCAAGGAAGGAAGCCATCCTTAAATTGCCTCACTCGGAATCAGTTGCAAAATGTCCAGGTGCAAACTCTTTTCTAACTCAGAGGAATCAAGATCTGCAAGCTCCATTCCCCTTGCATCTCCAACCAAATTCTGATGTCTGAGTGGTACTATCTGCTCAAATTTTCTATGTCTGTGAAGGAGCTGGGTTTCCTAACTGAAAGGCTTCTTGTTGAACTCTGACACAAATCATCCTACCTGAAACCTTGAGAGATCTACACAAGCTTTGAATCACTGAGAGTCAGAAAGATCTGGAAATATGTTGTGAGAAATGCAACCTTTCAGACCAAGCCCTGTTTAAGATTTAAAGTGAGTTGATTTGGGCTTAGTTCGAATTTTGTTGGAGAGCATGACATGACAACAAAAAATGTGCACAGATACATATGCAGACAAGTATCTGCAATATCGGAGCATCGCTCATCTTGATTTTCTGATCCTGCAGACTTGGTGATATCTCCTTAACTTGATCATAGGAGTGTTAACACTTGCCCAAAGGCTATTTGCAATTGTGTTATCATGATCTCCTGATGGCTCTGTTGGGTATACTGATGAGTGTTTTCACAGGCTTGACTGTTTTGATGAATTTTCCCAAATGCTGAATCCCAAATTTACATGTCCTAGTTGGCTGTGTCCTACCATACTTGGTTGTGCAGATTGCCATGGCCGGAAGGAGGTGGCTTGTCCATCATGTAACAAGAAGATTGAAGGGGGTACTTACAAATCATTGCAATTCACAGAGTGTCCACGGTGCTATGGCCGGGGCCTCTTAGCACACCAAGATGGCTCTGACTCCAAGTCAGTGCATTACTTATAATCTTCACTTTCCAGTTCTCTGATGTTCATTCATATGCATGGCCAAATACATGGGATGTCTTTTTGGAAGATTTTATCGGCATCTTTGCAGTCTGATTCTGCAGCAGGAGTCTTCATTCTCACAATGTCAATTGGAGCATATAAGGGCATAGCAGTGAAGGGATTTTGTATGTGCAGATGCCGTGAATGTGATGGGAAAGGAAGAATCCCCTGCACACAGTGTAATTCACGAGGATTGATCAAGTGCAAAAAATGTGATGGGTCTGGTGTCTTGCTCAAGGGAAAGCTTCTCACTGTGACATGGTTAGAAACTCTGTTATCTTTCCTGTCTGAAGTGAGAATCCTAGTGGCCTCATATTTCTAACGATAGGATTTGTATATGACATTCTTGTTTCATTTCTTTCGCCATTCTGAAAGCATTTACAATCCTTTGTCTTTTATGGAATTCTTGTGTGCTTTGGCTAGGGTATTTGCCATCACCTTAATAGTCAGGGTCCTGTTTCGCCTTGCTTTCTGTGAGTTCTGATTTATGCTGTATTTGATTGCTGCAGGAGGACATTAGTGAATAAGAAGATAAGTGCATCACATAATGCAACCCTCGTGCCAGATGAGGTGTTCCATGAAGCAAAAGGGGTGCAGCTGTATGTCAGTGAGGCATATCAGTGTCACCCTGTAAGTTTCCCAAACTCTCAAGGCCTCACAAAGCTGTCATCTGATGTAATCCGTGAGCGAAATCATGTCCCAGCCTCAGCCCGTGTAATCTGTGAGCGGCATCAGATACACATGATCCCAGTGACCCGTGTAACAGCTGCTGAGGGCAAAAACTCATTCAAGTTCTACATTGTTGGCTTGGAGAAAAGGATATTCCTAAAAGATTATCCATCTGCTTGCTGTATGGATGGTGTTTGCACTATATTGTAGAGCACGCTACTGTATGTTCAAACTTCCTACTACTTTGAGCTAATTTCTCCCATTGCGCCAACTATATCTGGTTGTTAATAGTCCTGTATACGGTAAGTGTGCTCTTATTCCTTGGGTTTCTCTTACAGAGACAATCCAATTGTGTATTGTTAATGGTTGGATCTGAAAAGGTGGGTATCTCCACATTGTACCCAAGGAATGTTCTGAGTAATGTGAAAGTATGTGATTTGCTGGACTGCAAACTTTCTGTGAATTGAATACACTGCATATCAAGTAGTTGCCAAAGAGTTTGTAAGAAATCTGTGCTGCCACTTCAGCCTGGTTTTGTGTTTTGTTGGCACTCCTTTTGTGAAGGCAATCAGAGTACTTATGAAATTTCTTAGTTCTTTCAATGGATTGGAATTCCTATTCTGTCAGCACTGCCTGCCATGAAGAGAGGTTGATGGTTGTGTCTGGATTTTAGCATAAGTAGTTGTGATCTGATGTGTAATTTGATTTTCAAAATCGATGGACACAACCCTGATGACCTGCTTATGAGGAGTGGAAGGTATGAGCATCCACCAGAGAGTGACAGTGATCAGTGATCTTTTTGTCTGCTTGGATAACCATTGCTATCAACCAACTGCAGTTAAAATCTGAAGATCCTTTCCATCCCTGCTCAGAACAAATAACCTATCAGATCATGGATTCTGTTTTCATGGTGTTGATGGATGGGGCCTCACAAAGGGCAATGGATGCAGTGTCCATCCCCAAAAAGGACTTTTATGTTAAGTTCCTGATTCAATTGAAGAAAAATGGTCTCACAAGCATGCACTAGAATGGGTTTCAATGCATAGATTGATGGGATGAAATTGTTTGATGTTAAGGCTGTGACAAGGACATTGCAAGTTCAAGAGTAGAGATTTGATTTCCAATAGTAAAAAAAACTCACATGCTTTGAACTTTCCACAGTTTTAAACTATTGGACTAAAGCTCAAATGCTTTGATTTTTCCAAAGCTTCTAAACTTTTGAACTGATTCTGCAACTAGGAAGAGACTGAATTGTGTTGTGCATGAATCAGAGTCTAAGCATTATAGAACCATGTTACATGATGGTATGATATGATCTTACTTTGGAAAATTGACGTCCATTCAAAGTTCCAAAGAACTAACCAAGAATTATGTGAAGACATTTGAGAGATGCTCAAGGTACCTATTTGTAGAACTTCAAAGAGATTGACAATGTAACTTGTCCCAAGTATCTAGAAGGATGTGCAGAACAGAAATGCTTGCAGATTTGTGAAGGGCATGTCAATTTGCAAATGGTTGTGGAGGTTGAGCTGCATAGACTCATAACCACCTCTTGCTTCACTGCTGTATGATAATTATTCACTTCTTATAGGCATAACATGCAATTATGATAATTGAGTGCATGTATCGATTCTGCCAAGGCATCTTCAAGAATAAAAGGATAAAGATTGCAGTCAGCAACAAATAAAGCATATTAGGGTTCATGTTGCAGTTCACAAAAGATTCATGATCTGATCAGTCAGCGGCATTATTGATTTTCCAATTGCACAATTGCTCCTGTGTTACTAGCTCTATAATAAAATACAACTCAGTGCTCTATTTCACATGTGCAAGGAACAAAACCAAATTACAACCATCTTTGACCATGTCCAGAAATGGTAATTTTGTCGATTCCATAAGACCAAATCTAGTTCTTGAGAAAGAAACTTTGACTGCAGAATGAAACCAATCACTGGCAATGCTAGTTCCAAAATTCTATTGTTGATAATCTCGACCACTCAAGAAAAATTCTTTCACTTTGCAAAATAGATTTTCAAAAAGCCTTTGAATGGGGTTGAGATGACATTAAATGCACTTACACATAAGAGAGAAAGAACATCTCAGTTGAACAGAAAAGGCAGATATTTCTTACTCTCGGGTAAAATAACCGGCCTTCAATATCCAAAGATTTTGGGTCGCACTTTGTAACATTTTGACATTTGCACTGAAGACTAAATGGTCACTTAGCATATTTATTATTGTGGGGGTCCTTATCTCAAATCTTTGCAGTCCTCATTTATACATCCAGTCTTTATTTATAGAAAAATTTCTATAAAATAAGGAAAGGTCTCCCCTATCTAAGAAAGATGAAAACCCATACAAGTATTTGGGCAAAACTTACAAACAATTTCAAATACTGGAAATAGCCTGTTTATCACTGTACAACAGTCACAGATGACACCAAGTTAGAGAGTCAGATTCACAAAGATTACAATATAACCGCAATATCTCATGCTTAGATACTGGAAATCTATATTTTCCAAGCACCTGGATTTGAAGCATTAAGTATATCACCAGCATTTGGCGAATGTGATATGCTTTGGATGCCATCACCTGGAACATAGGTTTCAACCAAAGTACTGATAGCTTTCATAACTGATGCTGTGATGCTAGATACAATGCGCTCATGGATCCAGAAAGTAGTCAAAATCCTGTCAAGTTGTTGACCACTATCCACCGAACAAAGAAACAAAAAACTCACTCAGCCTTTTTGGCAGCAGGAGAGGCAGGTGTAGGAAGCGGTTTGGGGTGTTTTTTGTCCTTAGGAGGATGTTCTCTCAAATGCCGATCTCTGTCATGAAAATATTGCTCAAAGGCCCGTGGCAAAAAAAAGGGAATGAGGAAGCCAAACAGATTGAGAGAATAGTAGATAGCATTCAAGGCTGCCAGTCCTCTCCCAAACCAAATCCACAATTGGTCCTGCATTTCACATAACCAGAGACAAAAGTGTAACAAATGCAAGATACCTTCAACAACAACAACAACAAAAAACAGAATCTTCAAAGTAGAAAGAAGGAGTTTTTGGCCAGCACTAATACTACATGGCCATTTTATGACAGTAAGAACTGTGGTATCAAAGAGCAAACAGTCTCACAAAAGAAAACCCTAAAAAAAAGTTCCCTATCGATAAGCTTGAGATCACAAGCAATCAAGAGATACATGCATTCAAAATCAGAAAGGTGATGTGATGGTTTGAATTTAGAGATTGCCGATGCTTGTGGAAGTGAGAGAGTATAGTTGGATACCTGGTATGGAATGTCCGGGGACAATTTATTGCTGAAGAAAGTTTCAGCAACCCAGTTGACGAGGGTAAAGAGACGCCTCATGTTGTAGAGAATGGGCAGCAATGCTCTGACTGGCAGTGAAAAGATATTCAAGCCTCTGATGATGTTCTCACTCAGTACCTGGAAGGAAAGAAGAAACAGATGCGGCGTGGCTGCTCTCACTGCTTCTTGGTCGCCTCTCGCAAAACCCCCCAAGACATAAGCCAGAGGTAAAAACAAGCCTATCACAGTCCCTATTATGACGTAGAATTGGAAAGCCCTATTTCCTTTGAACAATTGGAGAGCATCAGGGTTGCCGTAGTTTGGGAACACGAAGTAGGAGAGAAGGAAGCAATAGATTGTGATGAAGATAGGGAAAACCAAGTCTAGAACTGGCACCAATCCACTTGCTGAAAACACCACAATGAAAGCCACCAGCTGAAGCTCTATGACTCTCAATGAACCCATCACTCCTCCAAGCCCTGCCACATCTCCTGCCCTTTCCTCGAATTTCTTCCCATGTTGTTCAGACTTGTCTAGCTTTAGTACCCTAGGCCCCGTCGCCAACGTCGCCCCTGACATTATTATTATGACACAACCTTGAGCTGTTCGATGGAAATCTCGTTGTGGAAAAAACCTGAAAAAAACAAAACAAAACAAAACAAAAGAACCCTGGAGATTATCAGGTGAAGATGAAGCAAAAGAGCTACTTCAGAACTGAAGACACGATCAGCAAAAACTCGGACAAGAAAAAAAATCTTCTGAAGCTCAGATTGCAGAACCCTAAGACAACGAGAATCTCGCAACCGATGGTACCTGGGGAGGAGAGGGTAGTCTACAAACGCACCAAACGAACAAGCGAGCAAGCATGGTGAGGCAAGCAATGCAAGAAGCCAAACTGACAGCTGGCAGATGCGCTGGCATCCACGTTGCAGTAGTGCAAGCTGCCTAGCTCTGGATTCTGCCACGTAACCGAAGTCTTACTGCTAGCATGGCCAAGCTATTGAAAATGATGACTTGCACTTGAATGGTAAGTAAGTTAGGGTTTAGGGTTTAACCTAACCCTGTTATTTTTTTGTCTTTTTTGTCTCTTCCTTTTTTTCCCCTTTCTGGAAGCCAAGCTTCCATATCCCTTGGCAACCCTACTGTTTTCTTTTCTCTCAAACTTTTTAAAAGAAGGGAAAAAAAATTACATTTGATTACAATGATGCATGGCTCAACAAGATTTGCAGGATGTCTCTTGACAATGATCAAGGCTTCAAGAGAACTAGCTTAGAAATGTGTAAAATCCAGTATCATGATTAAAGCATGGAATGAAATATAACCAAGATACACCCTGCATGGCTTGTGACAGAGAAATAAAATAGTTTACTTCTGTCCTTGCCCACCGGTAATTGATAAACAGAAGTTATAATTCTCAACAAATAGAAATCAACTGATCTTTAACAATGCCCACATTAGAAAGTATAAGCAAAAGTTTCATGTTCAATAGGGGAAAGACACATCCCACTTAAACAACCATGCATCTTGTAACACAATATCATTGTTTCCAAGCGCTTAATCTGAGTAACATTCCAATCTCCAAATTTGGACATTGGAAGAAGGTATTCAGACTCACTCAGCATCATGGGTTTAACTGAATCAAAAGACAATGAGTCAGTGCTTTTCCGTTCAATTCATATTTCCAGAGGTGACTTGATGTTACTGCTTCCTTTCTGAAGTCAAGCAGTTTCTAACAACAGTGTTTGAAAAACAAGTGGTACTACATTGAAGAGTTGAACAGGACATGGTGGTTTGCCCAGAGCTTCCCTTGTGAACCCTGAAACATAGCTTGTTTCTTTAGGTCAACTGGAGCAGTGTTGCTTACAGCAACTCAATAACAAAAGGGAAACCCTGAAACATAGCTTGTTCCTTGAGGTGCAATCAGAACAGCATTGCTTACAGCAATTCAACAACCACAAAGCCAAAAGCTTCTCACTAGCTCCCAAATTTTGGTTGATTGGAGTGCACTGGATTTGGAACCAAGTTGATTGCTATAGGTCATGTACCTGGTGGTGGAAAAACTCTACAGAAGGTTCCAGGATTGGCCATCTCCTTAGTGAAGCTTCAAAAGGCAACTGCAAGTATATACACTACATCTCCAAAAGGCACACAAAGGCCCAGCAAGTGAGGCCTCCATATGCAGAACCTCTACAAGTTGCAACACACAGCAGTTTTCTACAAGAAAGGGATAAATGCTTTTTGTGTATCAGAAAGTAAAGGCTTTCCTGGAAGTTCAGGGGAATCTGAACTGGGGAAGGCTACCTCATTCTGGTCTGAAAAGCTACCCCTGTGATCCACAGGCATGAAGGGGTTCACTGCTGTGTCAAACTCAAGATTGCTATTCAAATCAGTTCCATTTATTTGTCCATGCTGCACCAATGCAACCTGGTCATCATCACTGACAAATGCAGGAAAAGAGATGGACAAAGACCTCCCACCACCAGTAGACTCCATCTCCTGCCCTAAATGATGAGAGCTCACAAAGACACTGCACACAGCCAATGCATCAGCTATAGGGCGGATGATGAGAATCCACTCCCCCACTGTGGTGCAGAGCAGCACCATGAGGAAACCCAGGAAGGCCAGTAACTCAAACACCAAGTGTGTTGGTTTTGAGAGCAAAGTCATGCCAAGAAATAGCACATGCAGTGGCAGAAAAAATAGCAAGGCAGCAAGGAGCCCATAGATGTGACATCGCAGGTATTGATTGATCACAACTCCCACCATCTGCCACCCCAGAAATAGAAAGTATACACTGTAGATCACACCAAATACTGCAAGTACTAGAATGCTTAAGAGAGGGTATTGACACACTGCAACAGTTTGGTTGTCCATCATAACCAAATCAAAAGTCATGGTGAAGTAGTTTGGCAGCCGATGGTTGTAACCCTCCTTCTGTACGCTATAGCCCCCTTTGAACTCAAAACTAGGGCTAATGACAACAAAGAAAAGTTGCAGGAGGAATACAGGCAAACAGCAGCTGAGAATGATAGCCACCACTTTGCCATTCCAAGCTTTCCTGGGAGTAAACGGCATCTTGTGAAGGGATCCGTGCACCAAGAAGAGTGCTGTCAGGAAGAAGCAAGGTTCCAGGAAGCCAAGAGAAGAGATTATGTAGAGACGGCACATGTTGGCTTGCCACTGGAAGCTGAAGGAATGCATCAGCCAGTGCCTGTGTCGCATCAATGGCAGCCGCAGAAGCTCCCCCATGCTCCAAAGCATGGCCAGAAAGATGAGGATGACACGGACTATCCATAGCGCATTGAAATGCAGCAGGGTGGTACGAGGACGCTCCTTCTGTATGCGTGCCTGGAAGTAGAGCACGTAACACACGCACCCTAACCCTAAGGGCACCAGCACGATGACCAGCACTAGTGTGGCTATGCCCAACACATCCACGGCTGAAGCCGTCAGGGGCATTACCCACCCTCCACTCTTCTCCACATATTAGCGCTACCTTGTCGTATCTGTCTTCTCCTTTTACCTCCTCGTCTCCATGCCACTAACCCTAAGCATCTGGACAAACGTTTCAATACGGTCCCGTTCGTCCTCGCGCTGCCTCTGGTATATAGTACCTATCTCTCCGTCAATCTCTTCCTATCTTTGTCACTCTCTGTTATCTTCTTCTGCAGCGAGAATACATCATCTCACAATACCAACCAATTCCTCAATTGCAAGTTTGCTCCCGTAAGATTTCTATGAAGTGCCGCTGCCCTCGTTTCACGGCTTCCCGTCTCCCGTAAAAAGCTAACTGTATCATCTTCTTCTACACATACTGAACATACATACATGCAACAACATCATCTTCGGAATTTCCCCACCGCCACAAACCTACCTTAACCAAACGGCATTCAAACCCTAAAAACGAAGAATCTGACGAAGCTCGCTTCACTGCCGTTTGTTTGTTTGCGTGTTCTTTCCCGAGCGCCCGCCCTTCTTGCTCGATCTCCAGTTCCCACCTCCCACAGAAGCTCGAGTCGATCATTTACGAAAACGTTAAAATTCCGACAACGATCAGCGCTACAAATTGGGAATGAAGAAACTCTTCTTGAAGAAAGGAAAAAAGAAGGAGGGATTGAGTAAGAGCTCAATCTTGTATAAAGATTTTGGTATCAAATTTCGTGAGCGAAAAAGCTATTGTCCGCGAGAGGGGGCCGACTACGGCAACTGCTATCCTGCTTCCTGCGCTTGACTTTCCTTCCGTCTCGCTTTCTTCGTATGTGGAGCTTTGACGAAGCGAGCGAGCGAGCGAGCGGGCGACGTTAGGTCGCCGGACGGGAAGATCAGGTCGACGGAGATCAGGTCACTTTGTCCGTTCATTGTGTGCTTATGGGGTTTTGGTGCAACTTTCAATGCATTTGTCCTTTTGAAAAGGGAACAAAATAGCTAAACAGGTATGTGTCTTTTGTGTTTTCTCTCTCTCTTTTGGGTGAAATGAGGACCTCATGAGGGTTAGCTCTAGAGAATTCTATGTACTTGAGACTTACGCATGTAGAGTAAAGCTTCATGAGGGTTAGCTTATTTGAGAATTATACGTGTAGGGTAAAGCCTCATGAGGGTTAACTCTTGAGAATTCTATGTACTCAAGAATTATGTGTGTAGGGTAAAGCTTCATGAGGGTTAGCTCTTGAGAATTATATATGTATTCAAGAATTATTTGTGTAGGGTAAAGCCTCATGAGGGTTAGCTCTCAAAAATTCTATGTACTCAAGAATTATGTGTGTAGTGTAAAGCTTCATGAGGGTTAGCTCTTGAGAATTATATATGTATTCAAGAATTATTTGTGTAGGGTAAAGCCTCATGAGGGTTAGCTCTTAAGAATTCTATGTACTTGAGAATTATGTGTGTAGGGTAAAGCCCTCGTGAGGGTTAACTCTTGAGAATTCTATGTACTCAAGAAATATGTGTAGGGTAAAGCGTCATGAGGGTTAGCTCTTGAGAGTTCTATGTACTCAAAAATTATACATGTAGGGTCAAGCCTTATGAAGGGCTGCAGCTCTTGAAAATTCTATGTACTTGAGAATTATACCTGTAGGATAAACCCTCATGATGGGTAGCTCTTAAGAATTCTATGTATTGAGAATTATACATGTAAGGCAAAACCTCATGAGGGGTAGCTCTTGAGAATTTTATGTACTTGAGAATGTAACCTGTAGAGAAAAGCCTCAAAGGTGTAGACCAGCTTGGGAGGTTATTGAGTTTTGGCCCCGGTTATCAGCCCAACTATCAACTTGGTTATCAAGAGCCTACCAATTGGTTCTTTTTTTAAAAATTATCAGTTAAATTGATAACTACATGGTATTGATTTTCTTAATATCTAGTAATCTACTACTTGGATGGGTAGAATATCATCTAGGTAGGTTATCAACCAGTTATTTGATAACCTACCTTTATGCATAATCAATAATTATTATCCAAATATTTTTTGATAACCTACTTGACAACCCAAAAAAAAAAAGATTGATATTAATAACATGTAGTTTGGAAATTATTTTTAAAAAATATATATTCAAAGATTTTTTAAAAAATTCAATAATCGATGAATATTGATGTTGACATTACCAAAATAAAGGTGTTTTAGGTGAAAAGTGAATGTAAGCCCAGTTTTAGTAATGTCTTCATTCTTGGGCATTAAATAACATAACAATTGATGCACAAATTAGAGTGAGAGGCTTTCCATATTTCAATGTGAAGCTTGATGTGAAATATATATTGTGTTATAACATGCCCTCCACATGCAATATGATTTTTTTTTTTAAAAATCATTTAAGATATATTCAAATTTGTGGATAAGTGTGGAAATAACTCACTTAAATGCTTTAAAAACATGTTTGCACATACAAGTAGGATAACAAATAAGTTAGTTGTCATTAGAAAATTAGGGTTTCTACAGTTAGTGGTTAAAGCTTAGGGTTTTTAGTAACATTGTGAACTGCCTGCCACCATTCATAAGGCCACTTACCTTTGACCCTAATAGACTTACTTACCTTCTTTGCTTTGATGTCATTGAAGGAAAGCAAACCTAACAAACACCTATTTACCTTTCTTGCCATCTATCTATGAACTAAGGTAGTTTGTTTGTTTTGTTTGTACTTATGAGATCCACCGAACTGGGATGCTTCAAATCACATTGTTGGTCTCTTTGGAAAGCTCTCAAGGAGGAGGGGTGCATCAGCTTGGTTTCATGGCGTTTGGACTTGTGGAGCAAAAGTTCTTGAATATTGAATGATTTTTTCACTGAAAATTAAATTAAATCATAACTGAAAATTTCAGAGGAATTGGAATGTGCCTTGGTGTTGTTGCAAAGATCTTAATGAGCAGGATTTAATGGAATTTATTTGGTAAGATTTGGATTCAGAATGTGGGAGATATTCATTTTTAAGTGATTTCTGCTGCTGAAAATTCAAATAAATTACAAAAAAACCAAATTTTGGAAAGAAAAATCAGTTGAGGACGTGATAACACTAAAGAAAAGGGAGGATATATTGTGATGCAAATGGGCATGTCACTATTGTTATAAGTTGCAAGGTAAGTTATTGTGATTCCTATAACATTTGCATTCTCTCCTCATTTCCAATGTTGTGTGCTCTTGCAATTGTGTATCCTTTTTTTTTTAATTTTTTCTTTAACTTTAAGTAGCAATTATTTTATTTTATTTTTGTTTGTCAACAATTGCAATTCTAACTATTTTTTGTGTTTTTAATCTTAGGGGGGGGGGGGGGGGTCTCTTGTCAAATTTTTTATTA
>Ga0116227_10009479_pt1 | contig 17642 bp, 18 predicted proteins | sample S1TSphgellanicum_FD_89693 | JGI IMG/M metagenome (GOLD analysis project Ga0116227, IMG submission 89693) | Host-associated microbial communities from peat moss isolated from Minnesota, USA - S1T2_Fb - Sphagnum magellanicum MG | ecosystem: Host-associated > Plants > Peat moss > Unclassified... | reverse complement strand
TGTAGTGTGTTGCGCTCATGAGTCGCAACAGTCTGTAGTGTGTTGCACTCACGAGTCGCAACAGTCTGTAGTGTGTTGCGCTCACGAGTAGCAAGTTACGTTTATTTTGAGTTTTTATTGACCCGACTACAACTGAGTAATAGTCAATTATGACCGTTGCTCGGTAGTCTAGTCGATTATGACCGTTGCTCTGTAGTCTAGTCTATTATGACCATTGATCGGTAGTCTAGTCGACTATCTATGTTGCTCAATAGTCTAGTCGACTATCTACGTAGATAGTTGGAGACTATAGTCAGTACATCGACTAAAAGCTGCATCGACTACGGGTCCCTGATGGGAATACTTGGGCTTTGGAGGCTTATAGTTTTTTTCCTGTAATATCATGCTGAAGTTTTCAAAAATTGCAATTTAAACTGCCGAAGTGGATTTTGGAAAATGAAATAATTATTTGGTACCCAATTGTCAACCTGAAAAGGTACCACAATACTCTCTTCGGAGAGTAGAGTTCCAAACAATGTGCACACTGGGGCCCATTCACTATTTGCTGAAGAGCTTCACCTTCAGAAACGACCTTCACTCTAACTAAAATGTGTTTTACTTTTGGTCCATAATTTGTCTCAAGTCCAGAGTTCCAACAGACCTGTAATGAGCAGATTAACCTGATCAATGACCTGTGGTGTCTATTCATAAAACCCCAGCCTGCCTGCATAGCCATCTTTGTAGCTTCAATAAGTCTCTCGGTCACGGTTCCAATTTGATTCACTTGGTTCAATCAGAAGTTTAAAAATGCAAGCTCATGATTTACAATCCATCTATAGCTCACAGATGAACTCCAGAGATGCACCACACCACAGATGACAACAGAAGATACGATGGCTTTCACTAAGCCACATGATCTGAAGAGAATTTGATTTGGAACAGATTCAGTGGAGCTGTAAGTCATAAGAATTGTTGAAGAGCTTGAATGAGCTGAATTACTACCTTACAGTCCATCAACTAAAGCTGAAGATTAATTAAGCCACAGAAAGAAGCAGGTTTGCCTATCGTTCGCACACAGATGGTAGCCAGCAGCCAGCAGTTACTAGTTAGTGGAGATAGACTTGAAAAGCCAACATGCCAGAAGAAGAAAGCTCCCCACTCTGCCCAAAAACTAGGAACTTGGAAACAGAAACGATCACAAACACCTACCTCCTCTCCTGGAGGTCCCGAAACGTAGCTCAACTTATTTAGCAACTTATCTATCCTTGAGACTTGTTTGGTTTAAACGAGATCGTTGTGCGTTTATGACTTGGGTGCGGAGGAACTCGATCTGTTCCTCCAGTGCTTGATATTTCTTGTCCATTTTGTCACAAAACTTAATCAGGGCAAGGCCCGTACGCTTCAACCCATCCCGATCCGTTGTAGAAAAGATGGTGATGGTGTCCGCCATCCCAATCCTAGTTTCCACTTGTCCTGTAACCGTGCCCAGATCCTCCATTGCTGATTTTGTGAAAAAGACCTCTGACCTGATCGCCTCAACCTCTTCTTCTCCAAACCTCTTCAACAGATCTGTGGTTGCTTGAACGCGGGCACTTCTTGCCGTCAATTCACCCCACTCATCGTACGCGGATTGTATTGCAGCAGCGACTACACGGGCGGCAATGCCTGCAATGCCTCCCAAAACCGGCATACCACATGCTGCAACTGTTACGATCAAGGAGGAAGCCGCGACGGCGCCTACTTGCACTAAGATACCAGCTTTCTCCCACGGTATTTTCTCTTGCGTTGACCCGAGTTTAGTGACGATTCCCTTGATTTTCCTCTCTAGAGCCTCGTAAGATTGCAAGCTGCGAGAAATTTCAGTTCTCATGTTGGGTAGAATATGCTCAAACACAGCCTGCAGATCAGTGCAGATCATCATCGACAAATTCAGTGTACTGTCAAATTTCATGTCATGAGCACAATGATATTGGCCTAATTCGGAGGCAAAGATACAAGCTTGCAACGCAACGACTTGCGAACGATCGCAAGGCATGGAATCTTGGAAACGAAATCTAATAGAACTCCGGAAGACCTTCCTCTCCTTCTAAGACCTAGTCGTCTGTGGCTCACGGCGCTGGAGACTCAGAGCAATATTATGCTTCTAGCATTCAAATAGGGTTGCAGGGATCAGATGGGCAAATGAGAGTTCGATTCACTCGTATTATGCAGCATACAGTATGAACTTGCAGGAAAGCATCAGTAATGTAGGATCATACAAAAGCTGTTGAGTTCACCTCTAAAGCTTGTTTAGCCTGGCTGATACAAGTCTTTATTTTCTGTGGCTTCGTGGCATCTGTAATCATGGATTGTCCAGCTGCCTTGGAGTGTGCAAGACTATCTCGAACTCCTGCCTTGTAACTAGTAATGGAATCCAACACGGTCAATGTCTCCTTGTTGCACAGGTAGAAATCTTCCAGAACATCGTCAACCAACTTGAGCCTTTCCGGATCGGACTGCACAGTTACACAACGTCCTTGAGCATCAAGTGTGTTCCACATCAATTCGTTGACGCGATGCATGGTTTTCATCGCTTGCGAGACTTGGCCAACTTGGCTTTCGGTCGCAGACAGTAAAACGAGCGTTGCATTAAGATCCACCATGGCATCCTTGGACGCCGACGTGCTGCAATGTCCCCCCATTATTTGTAACAGTTTCGGGAATGCCACAAAGTCTGAGTTTTGTGGAAATTAGTCAGATGCTGATACGGGAAACTTCTGGTTCTATCTCTCAGCACCTGGGGACAACAAAACTCTAAGAATCTCAGTTGAAAAACCTTGAACAAGAAGGCATTTGATAATTCGATCTCGTACATCTTCGTCTACGTCTAAGCCTGTTGACGACCTTCTCAAAACACTGGACGGTACTTGAACAAACATTCCAGTTGTAGCTTCTCTCCAGGGCAATTTCCTCCGTGATGTCGCTACGGACAAGAGGGGCACGCGTTTCGCTCACTCACCGATCGCTTGCTCCCGTGATCAGAAGCTTCTTGAAATTCGTGTTGAAATCTGCTCATTTTATCATCCTCTAAGTGCCGCGAATTCGGTATTTCACGCGGTGTGCAAGGCGCACTATTAACTCGGTTTGAAAAGGAGTTCCAACGGAGTTGGGATCACTGGGTCATGGACCTATACTCGGAGGGTTTTTTTAAGGATTTTTGTTTGGAGCCGAAGTGGCTATCATCCATAGGAAGATTTTTAAAAAGTGGCGATCATCGCTATGAATGTTTAGCCAAATATGGCTATAAATAAGATATAAAGTTTCTCATGTTGCAGCAAAAGTGGCGATCACCATAAGAGGATTTACTCAAATCTGGCTACAAGACAAGAGAAAGGTGGAAATTTTAGGAATCTTAATACACGTTGGGATCCTACGGGGTTAATACTGCAATTTCAAAAGAAGAAATGTGAAAATCTGCCCACATCCTTCACAAAATCTTGGCCATTCCATAACTTTTTTTTTCCCTTCACATCTGATTATAATATTGAGAAAATTCCCAGAAATTCCCTTGACCATGTTGCTTGGGACTGTTATTTTTAGCAAAATGGCGAATTGTGGCAACAAAAAAAATCACTGTTTGAAACACAACAACAGACCCAGCTGACAACCCGTTGGCAGTCCCAAGTCCACCTCAGTGACAGGGGTGGGCTCTCGGAAAGACAAATCTTCGACATGGATGGTTAAGATATTAAAATTGTTCAGCTATTCAAATACCAGAGCTGACTATAGCAATAAAATGTCCATCACTAAAGTTTGGCTATGTGTTATAATTTGTAATAGCTCAAGTTGACTATTAGTAGCCAATAGTTTTTGAAACGTATGTTTGCATTTTGCAACCCTTTACCAAAAAAGTTCAACAAATAAGATGAAAACAGAAAAAGGCAAATGAAAAAAAAATTGTCATTTATTTCATTTGTTAGTTTTTTATTAAAAAAATTCACATAGAAAATACTTAGAAAAAACATCAAAAAATGTAAATAATATAAAAATTTGACAAAAAAATCAAACTTGGACAACAAAAAGAATGAAAAGAATAATATACAGTAAAGCAAAATCAATAAAAACAAACTTCAAAAAAAGCAGTGACAAAATCAAAATCTTCAAAATATTTAATTTTAAGTTGTAACTATTTAAATAATCATAATGGCCTATTTAATGATGTAGATGATAACCTTAAGGCCTAAGGTGGCAATATAATTTTTTTCTTAAAATGTATAATGTGGCGATAACTCTTTTTCCAATGTAATTAAGATGGTTATAACCCTTTCCCCAACATAGTTAAGGTGGTGATAATCCCAGCTCTCAAATATTTATATGTTGATGATGCGGCTACATCCATTGGGAAAATACCAGAGTTTTGACCAAATTTTTATTTTTGAACCTCATTTTTCCTTAAGGCTTTTAGCTGGGTCATTTTATTTTTTAGCAATTTGATGATTTTTAGCCATCAAGAAAAAGACTGTTGCTCTCACTAACACCACCCATGGACTTAGATGGTATGCTTAGCATACTACAGCCAAGTGTCCTCAAAATTTTAATGTCAGTAATGTGGATAGGACCAAGGTCACATTCTATTTACCATCAGTGGATTTTTTTCAATGATTTTTTAATATAGCTAAAAAGTGGCGATCATCCATAGGAATACGTAGAAAAAGTGGATACTTTCCCCAGAAAGATGCAGCCAAATCTGGCTATCAAACACAAATCCTTAATCATACTTCTATATTTTTGGCTTCTTACTGAAAATCAAGTGTAAAAATCTGGCAAAAACTTCCCCTTTTTTGGAGGTCATTTCTGGCGATTGAAACTCACTTACAGGTATTTTTCTTCTTTCTTGTAAGTTGTGTCACTTTGCTACGGTCGGTGGTCATTACTCGTTACCGATTACCATTCCGTCGGTAAGTACTATTTTATTTTATTTCCTTAAGGTATGAGGCCCATGGGAAAGCTTCCTGAAGGCTCCAAAGGAGCTACTGCCGAGTCAAAGAACGCGTGTTGAAGATTCCACCACAGCGCGTGGGCACAAGGGGATTTTTTTTCCAATTTTGTCATGTAGCTAAACTACTATCATCGATAAGAATAATTTAGCCAAATTTGGCTATAGACCAGATATCACAGTAAAAATATTTAAGAATTCTTCACACTTTTGGCTACATGCTACAACCAAATAGAGAAAATCCAGCAATTTACATGTTCAAGTCTGGCTACTAGAAAACCAGAAAACACATATTTCTAGCCACTCACTTTGAATTTTTTTTTAATAGCAAACTGGCTAAAAACTAGTTTTAGCCAGGAAAAAAAAAGGCAATGGGCAGTGAACGCCAGCAAAAGCAGCTAGACAAATGCTTGGGTTACATTGCAAGCATTTGAGCAACCGACTGGGCATGACTCAACCTGCACCTTCCCAGCAGTTATGGCGCAGTGCTTGCACAAAGCGAGACGCGGGTGGGGGCCTAGAGATTGTTTGTGTTGAAGGCGCCACGGTAGTATAAGTCGCCTGCAGATCATTGACAGATTTGCAGACGAACAATAGAGCTAGAGACTGAGTTGTAAGTTAGAAGAGAGATATTCTCGCTTCCGATATTCTCAACTTGTGAGAGTAGCCGAGTCCGGTTAGCAAGAAGGCGCTGTTGGCTAGATATATTCTTAAGGTTCCACTTTTGCAAGAAATCTTGCGTATCCAGGGATTGGCTTGATGGCACTCGTTAGCTCTAGTAACGCTATGTCTCATGTATCGAGTACTGAACTTGGTGGCGACACGGATGTAAACCTGGCTCTCGATACTCATCTTCAGAATCTGGTTCGGGACGTGAATGAGCGTAAAGCAATTGGTGTGCTCTTGACTGCATTGGAAATCATTGAGTATATCAATGAAAAGATCCATGATTATGTCACCAAGGAGAATGCGGAGACCCTTAGTGTAATGAGAGACGTTCTGAGAGGCTACTGGCAGTGCAATGAGCAGACACTGGCGTTGGTGGGCATATTGACGACTTCCAGAGCAAACTTACAAGACATATTTGACATCTACAAGCAGGCGGGCAGGGAAGCTCAGGAGCATCCTGAGGCAATAAGCAAGATTAAAGATTGGATCGCCAAAGCCAAAGAACTTCAGGTTAGCCCTCCTGTCTCCAACCTGCAAATGTCTTGCACTTTGAAGTACTAACCAGATGGAGTGCATATGCGTAAGGTTCGGTCGGGAAGCTCATTGCATCTCATCGCTGACAGAAGAGATTCGTCTGGTCGTGACCTTGATGAAAATAATTATGATTTTCAAATTTGTGATGAGCGGCTGATCTAGACGCGAATAGTAGATCTTGACATCACTAGATGGTCGTCACATACTTTTCTTGTTTATCAGCGCCGTCATGTGCAGCACCGTGCGCATTGCGCCCTTGGGGTTAATTAAGTGAGCTCCAAGCAGAAAAAACCATCAAAGTAGCATATAAAAGATTTCAAGCTAGATGCGTGCGGCGTTCTTGTTCCCAGGCTAGCTTAAATCCGTTTTCGTCCTCGTCACTTCACAAATTTCTCTCATATCATGCATAGATGCCCAAAAGTTTGTAAATGTGTTGCTTTGCACTGTACTGCAGCAGCGGGAGAGCGGAGGCGAGACAGAAACTACTGCAGACAAGGTGAGTTTTCATATGTACCTAGACTTCAAGAATGTCGACGTCTTGTTAAAAAATGCTCCACCCTTACAAATCGTACATGTTCATGCAATCGTTTTCGCTATAGCTGTATGTGCAGATCTCAGAATAGTGGGCAATCCACCCAAATAGTGGCTCAGGGGTTTGTGAAGTTTTTGCATAAAAACCTAGACGAGTTGGGTGGGGAAAATATAAACACAGTGGGCCACTGGGCAGTCGGAAACGTACTAGGGCTGAATAGTGAGCGGGCTAGCGGAGGACATGGAAACTGTCACCCTAATCTAGATACACGTTTGAAAATGTCGCGTCAGCTTGTAGACGACATGCAGAAGCAAATCAAGCGTACCATGGAGTCTTACGAGAAACTCCTGGGCAATATCGACTCGGCCGTGAACAGATTAGACTCCAGGAAGCGCGGCCTTGTGATAAACTATCGCCTTCTGGTGGGAGTAGCGGCGGTGGCGTGCCTGGGAGTGGTAGCATCTGTAGGTTTCTTAACTGTTAGCTTAACAGCGACAACCGCTGTCGGTACCGCCGGCTTTGCCGCATTCTTCGGAACTACCGTGCTTACATTCAAGGCGATCGACTGGGTGGATAGAGTTGGTAAGGCAATTCAGAACGTTGGGAAAGCGTTAACGGCATTGGAGGACATCAAGGAAGCCGGTGATGGACTCGTGACACAACTGGAGGACATAACTTTCGAGGTTGAGAGTGTGAAGCGCTGCATTGCGCAAGTGGAGAGGAAGCTCTCGGATCTGAATGATACCGTGCAGCAGGAAGTGATCTTGGATCACGATCAGGCGAATCTCATACAGGAGCACGGCCGGATTCTGGTCCAGAAATGCGACCAGATGCAACAACAATTCAGCCTACTGGAGATCCAAATCGAACATTTGCGGGATCAAGTGCTGAAGGCACAACACTCTCGTCGGAGACTTCGCAATGAAAGGACTGACAACCTTGCTACGCCGCTAATGTGAAAGGAGTTATAGTAATTACCAGTGATCTCAACCCCCTCTGTATACAGACAAGGGGTAATACTAAACAGGGTTTGTAGAATAGGCTTCTGCCTAGGGGTGAAGAAAAGCCTATATGGCCAATGAGATTGTTTGAATGGGAGCCTTGAATTGTTTTGAGAAGTTAACTTGAGTAACGTGGTGTCCAGTTAATTGCTGCAATAGCCTCATAAGTTTGTGTTGGGGTGCAAAGAAAAAGAATTCAAGACCAATTAGATTATTCAAATCAATGCTTTTAATTGTTCTGAAAAGTTGCCTTAGTAAACAAGTGTTTATATGTTGGGTGCAAAAAGACAGTCATTCAAGGAGCTTTCAGCACCTAATTCTCCTGTTGTACTTACAGATGTCATTCAGGTTGCACAAACCCTAACAATTTTGGGTATTATTTCAACCTTGCAACCTTCCCTTACACTAACAGACAGGGTTCTTGCACATTACTTGTGCTTTTTGTTTATTATGGCAAAGTTTCACACTGTGGCTACAAATGTTCTTTTGAAAGCATTGGAAAATTTCACAAAAGTTTCCAAGCCACAATTGAAAAGAAAACCCCCAATAGTAACATCATGCAATATTACACCCCTGACTTATGTAGTATGCAGTGTTATTTATTGCATGTAGTTTTTAAGATTTTGAAAAAATTAACAATTGCACAATGAAAATCAAGCAAAGATGGTGAGATAGGAAAGCTAGATTGAGTTCTTCTGTAAGTTTCAAGGGCCCCAAAAAAATGAATTAGTGCATGCATTTTCATGTGGCATTTCTTATTCACCACCAAGTCAGTTATAAAACATATTTCAAGCCTAAATGTGATGTTATTTCAAGAAAGATTGAAACCTTGCAAATTTTGGAATGTGAAGAGAAATGTGAAGATTTTTTTAAATGGGCATAAAATTCAAAAAATCTCATCGTTCGAATTTCCACAATTAGCTCAAGGAAATTACCAAAATTAATTGGGGATGAGGTTTGGCCCTTGGGCCAATCCTCTCTCACACATGTGGGAAAGTGGGTACATGGGCTTTCCTTGACAACCCCCCACCCCCCTTGCACCCAAAAAGGTCCTTGGATGTCCAAGCAACAAACATTTTGAAAGATATTTGAGTTGTGCACTCACATGGGAAGAGGAAAAAAAGAAGGAAAGAAAATCTTTGTTGCATATACCCATCTAAAATTCCAAAAAGCTCAAAAATGGCCTTGTAGTCATTCAGAGTTAAGGCATGAACAATGTTCAAAGCCAAACACTAGTGGCCTTAGTATTTTATCATTACGTCAGGTAAATGGGGTTCAAGCCCTAGGGTTTATATATTTAACTACTATTCTATGTATAATACTTTTTGAAAGTAAGTAATCACCTAAGGGGGCACCTATAGCTCATTATTGAGTGGTTGGACTCACTACAAAATAAACAAGAACATCAATGTGTCAACCATTGTCATTGTTGGGAGCTACTAAGTGTGAGTGATGCTAACCACTTGGAAAATCAGTGACACCCATCATCACAAACTAACATGCATAAAATTAAATGACCTTTTCAATTCATTCAAGACGTGTATCCAACATGGCTACAACAAGGTGGGCCTATAGTCCCAAAATACAATCATTTCCTAGAAGCTTTGTCCACTTGAAGAATCAAGATATAAATTACCAAGAACAATTTTGAGCTTTTAGATGTGAATTTGGAAGTGTCAATTCAATCCCATCAAAGAATTTTAGATGGTGTTACACCTTAAACATATATTGATACTTGGGGTTACAACATGATGTGTCAAATACTGTTTGACTTCATTAAGTTTCCCAAGAGTTATGAGCAGGGTTTTGCTTCACAGCTTTTTGAAATTGCCACAGTGGCGATTTTTGGTTGAAATTACACTAGAAAAACAGATTTTTTCAGAAATTTCCAAAAACAACCATCGCCAGAAAAAGAAACACTGGTTATGACCCCCCACAATTGTTCAATTCACCAAAGTGATTTAATTTTAAGAAAAAGGATTTCAAGAATATGTCATTGAGATGCATTCCCAGTCAGCATTTCTTTTTGGTGCAAAATTTCACCAAAATGCCAACTCTGAAAATGCTGTGCTACACTCTCAAAGGGTTTTTTTTTAATTTTTCAAAATAATTTCCCAGAAAAGTAGAGTTCGCCACATATTGACTTTCTGCTCCTATAGATAGCTTTTAAAAAATAGCAGGATTCTAAAAGAAAGGTTAACCTCCTGTCTGTCCTGTATCCAAACTTGGCTAAATCCTCCTATGGTTGGTTGCCAATGTGGCTACATCACAAAATTGAAAAAAAATAACACTCCCAATGAACATATAGAGAGGAAAGTGCATAACTGGAAGGTAAAGGGTAAAGGTGAGGCACAAGAAGTTAGAGTTGTGCATGTGAAAATGAATTGACATGGGCTAATGTGCAATGTCTTTGAACAATCTTTTATTGTTTTTTTTTATTTTGCTCAAGATTTGGCCATACTGTTAATTGCAGTTCCAGACACCAATAATTAGGAACTAGCAAACTAGCCTGTTGATGCTTGGGACATATCTAATTACAATGTACGCAGATGGGATGTCACACTATCCAATTGTAAGGGGTTCAATGGTTGATTATCTTATGATTATTTTTACACAACAATGGATTGTTAAGCATTATTTCCTCTTGAGCAATTATCTTAAATTTTCACAATAATTGTAGAAAAGTATTAAATTGATTATTGAATCATCAACAGTTCAGAACTCCCTTAATCTTAGAATTTTGAGTCAAGTTGATGATTCCAAAATCACTCTTTTGAACACCATCTCACCACTAGGGTGACAGGGCTTCACTGAGTAAGAGTAGGGATTTTGTTTACAACTTGGAGTTTTGCCATTTCCCACTCAAATATATGTTCAGAATTGCAGTTTCTCCATATGAAAGTGTTTAAGTTGTAATAATATTTGACAGGATAGTCTTGAGATCAGATTAAGCATCAAAACAAAAATGGTGGTGTTCAAAGCTTTACCCTCGTTAATCGCGTATTAATAAAAAGTAATAGCCAGAAAATTTGGTGATTAAGAAATCTGAAAGTAATTTCTTCTTAGCTTCCTTCTATGTTTTTGGTGGCCCACCAGAACTTAGTATAGCATTTGGTGATTTTTATAGAAATTGGAATTTTTTGGTAGAAACTAGGCAACGTAAAAATCCAGAAAACGCCCAAATTTTGCCATTTTGAAAAATATTGCCAAATTGACGAATTTTTGCCAAGAAAATTCACTGTCAAATGCAACTGATGCAAAATCACTGAAAGCAGGTGAAGGGAAGAAATGTAAAACTTGTAGTTCAAGGCTGGTAACTGAAGCCCTTTATGATGCAACTCGGCAGCTGACACAAATGCCTTGATATATGGAATAATTTTGCACTGCCCACCACGTCATACCACAATAAGTGAACGAATTTGGCATAAATTATATTATTTTCAGAAATGTTGAAATTTCAAAAATATTCACAAGGTGTGTCAAAATCTTAAATAAATTAAAAGTAAGAGAAATTCCTTGAGGACAGTGCAGAAAGTATCTCCATCAGATTTGAACCTGAGCACATTGAATTCGTATTTACATTGTGTGAATCAGTATAGACACAACCAGCAGATAAACATCTCTAAACCATAGATGCTTCTTGTCATTAATCTAAATGTCCTGAAATTTTCAAATTTTAAAAAGTCACTGTCGAACCAAAAAACTTTAATTTAATTGATTATCTGACAATTAAATGTTGAAATTGTTCAGATACTACTGTGACAAAAAACTAGGGCGCAAGATAAATAGAACACAAATCATATACATATTGAATGGCAAATACATTTTCAGAGTTTTCACATTGGCTTGAGCCAAAGACCACCTAAGTTCTATCCGGTAACCACATAAGACATTGTCTTCTTTATCAAAGAGAGACTTCAGGTTTCTAAGGGATCAAATCATTCTAATTTTTCTTTCTCTTGAGCTCATTGGCCTTCTTTCTTTCTCTTAAAGTCTTCGGACCCACACAAACCCAAGACCACATTGGACTTCCACAAGACCTCAAGTTCTTGTTTACATTCAGTGACGTAAATCTTTCAGCCCACATAGATCACATGATCTAGTGTTCTTGACACCATCCCTCCACTTGACAAAACATAAAAACAGGAAGACAACACATATTCATTTCCCCAAGTGACTGCTTCAAAAGTCTTATAAAAAACCACAATCGTCATTTGTATGATTGACCCCATAACTTCAATGGACTATTACAATTCTTCGAAGTTCCCAAAAATTAAAGTACTTTTTCATGAAATGCAAGCCAACCAAACCCAGATACAAATCAACCCAAACACACACTTTGAGAAAAGTTTCTAACCATTTTCAAGACTTCTAAACTTCTCATCATCCCCTTCATCAACCATCAAAACCAACCCTTAGATAGAAACTTTGCCTCCCTAAATACATTGTGCAGCGGATTCTCTTATATTTCCATTCGAGACAAACATCTAAAAACCAATCTTCCACAACCTCTCTAAAATTGAAAACCAAAAACCACACTACTTATTTGCACTACTACACATCCTTTCATCGTTGCACCATGAGATTTATGTCAAGCGCACTTCATTTGGCAACTCCCTTGCCACATAATCATCATGTGTCCAGTAGCAACACACACATACCAAACAAAAGAAAACGACACAAAGATTTCAATGCTATCAAACACCACTGCATCTCCATTCGGTGATCCTCCTTATCTCCACTCCATTGAGAGCAAACACTCCTAGCCGCCAACCAAAAAAAAATGCTTCCTTGAAAAACGTTAAAATCATTTTTTGTTTACACTCAAAACCCTAAAGTAAGAAACTTGTTACACTACAATATCAGCTTCCTGCTGATCATTTGGTGCAATTGAGTCGGAAAATATTAAACTTGCCAAGGGTCTTCAATGCTGTCAGTACAAAAGTACTACTGGGATTTCTTCCCTACAATTTGCCTTTTACCCGTTTCATTTTTTCTAGAAAAAATTGGGTGATACCAAGGCACATTTTGCCATTGTAACGTCCCATGTTATGAATGTTTCCAGCGGCACATAATGTGCCAAGTACATGTTCCATACCCCTATTAGCCCTAACATGTCCAAGACCTACGTAACACGGACCCAAAACATGTTTAGGCGTCACAAGGTGAAAATGAATGGGGCAATGGGCAAACTGGGAGAAAAAAAACCACAATAGTACTTTTGTATTAACTGCATGGAAGACCCTTGGCTGATTTAACATTTTTCCCAACACCTTTGTTGGGGAAAATGTTAACAAGTTGTTGGTCAAAGTGTTTTACTATTATTGGTCAACTACCATTTTTCATGTCAAGTTTAGTCTAATGGATGTATTTTGAAAAAGAAAAATTAAATGCTTGATTTGGGAAACACAGTTGTAGAGCCACATACCCAACACTTTTGGGATGCTTTTATACTGCAATATAAAGTTGCCAAAAATGGAAATGTTAGTCTTGTAAAGGAAGCTGGTGAGGCACATTTTGTTATCTATGTTATCATCATCCCTCAATGTTTGCATTAGTGTTGGCTAGTTTTTGGTTTTAAACTTTTCTAGAATAGGATACAGGAAATCTAGAGTCCAAATCTAGAACTATTTGTAAAATGGAAGAACCTTCAATAAAAGGTTCTAGGTTCAAATCCCTTGGCGTGCATAAGTGAAAGTCCTGTTGACCGTCTGCCATTGAGCTTAACTTGGGTTGGTGCTCACAACCTGCTAGGTTTAGTCCAGTTTTGTGTAGTTCTTCCTTTTGGAGAGAACCTTTGGTCCGGGTTTTCATATTGTAAACCTTTTTGGTATCTCACCTTTTATTACCTCTCATTTTTCAAGTTTATGGACCTTGAGAATTGAAAACCAATGTCATCCCAGGCCAAGTTTAGTGGCAAAGGGTGTGTAACTTGATGTGTAACTTGATGTAATTACACAATTATTTAGGTAATTGTTTAAAGGGGTAAGTTGAGTGGTAGGATTCCATAATTTGATTTTGTGCACCATGTGATTATGTTTCCTTGTGATTAATTATGGAATCACATGGGGGACCATGTGATTTTGTTTCCTTGTGATTAATTGTGGAATCACATGGGGAACCATGTGGTGGATAAACTTTAGGAAGTTTCTTGATTAATTTCCTTTTGGTTGGTATATAAATGGGTGTTTGTGACCTTGAGAAACACCTTCACTTGTACAAAGTTATTGTATAAATGCAAAGTTTGTTAAAATTGAAGTTTTGATTTTTGAAAGGCTTTTAGTTTTGAATGGTTTTGGTGTTGTTTGTGTTTAGTTCATGGTAGGAGAATGGTGAGGCTTGCATAGACAATTGAAGGGTGAAAGAATAATTTTACAACCAAGAACATAAATTTCATAGCTATGTAGTAATCATACATAGTTTTGGTTCCAAACCCGTTCGTGTTGTACATCTTTTTGGTTCTGTTGGCAAGACCCAAGTCTATGTTCTTTGTGTTGTGGAACTTGATTCTATTGTTGAAAGTTTGGTAGGAAAAAGAGAGGAAAAGGAAAGAAAAGAACAATTTTTTTTTTTGTTTTAAAACGAAAGATGCAAGGTGACTTGTTTATCCCTGAATCATGGACATATTTGACAACATGGGTGAAGGAGATTCAACTTGTGGCAATGGAGATCACGAGAGGCAAACCAAGCCGAATTTGGTGCATGATTGGGCACATAAAACAACATCATGAAGACCATAAACACGAGTCATTATGTTTGACCCCAAGCTTGTTTTTGGATATTACTTGTAATCCTAGGCATGAATTAAAGTTGGATTTGTGGGAATCTGAGAAGATTCGCAAAGGAAAGTTGCAGGTAAGAAAGGAAAAGAAGATGGCACGTGTTAAGCCATATGAGTGAATGTAAATAGGAATTTATAAAGGATAGTGAATGTTTTTGAGTAAATTCATGTTCGTTAGACCTTGTTGAAACCTTTAGACTTTTTATATAAAAAGTGTTGTAGGTTGTTGAAAAAAATAAAAAGAATATATGTTTTATTTCTAGGATTAGCGTTTTAGTGAAAACATTAATGTCAACGTTAGGGGAGGCTTCTGACTTCCCTGGTACATAATTTCCCGAAGATAGGGAATAGACCCCATCATTGACATTAGGAATTGTTAGGCCAAAATCACTTATTGAAAGACCTTTGGAAGAGCTTGGGACTATAGGTGAACCAGGTGTGGTAGTATCACAACTACGTAGACAATGAGAGGAATCTGGACCTCAACCTGACCTAGAACCTCCAAGGTAACGCCAAAGGACAATCACACAATAACAACATTTACTCATTTGGCTTAGGAAGAAGGATGTGACTTTAGATTATGCCAGAACCAATAACTTACATGTCATGTGGAGTGGAGGTGTCATTAATACTCGTGATGGTCATGATTTTATGAATGTTATCTTTCAATCCAATCATTTAAATAGGATGATTGCAAGATTGGAAATGTTTAATCCTTTTAAAGATTTACAATGAGAAGATAGGGAGAATTTTATTATGAGTGCAAATCGGGCCATTGGGAATTTCCTTAATCATGAGGAAAGGCTGTAAAAGCTAAGTGATAATTGGTTAAAGGAATTAATTAGTTTGGTGTGTTTTTTTTAGAGACAAAATAAGAATCAATATGATTATTCCAATTTTTAAGGGAAGTAAGGGTGAAAACCCTGAAGTGTTTTTAAGGGAATATAAATGGGCTTGTATTGGTATAGGGCTTAAAACAGCTACGAAATGGCTTAATTTTCTTCTTAAATTCTTGAAGGGTATGGCATCACATTAGTTTGAATGACAGATGAAAGAATTGAAGGGATCATGGATTGACATGACTAAGGCCCTAGTGAAAGAGTTTTCTGTGAAGAATGTCTACCAAAACTTAATATTTGAACCGAGTCAACTAAAGCAGGGGGCTTTAGAGTTAATAAAAGAGTATAAGGAAAGGATAATGACATTGCAAAATAAACTCCAAGGGTGTCTTAGGGCACAAGGTCATGAAAGAACTAATCCAATTTTTGTGGGAGTCAATGCATTGGTACTAGAACATTTCACCATTGGTCTGTTGTCAGAATTACAACAACAAGTGAGATACAAACAAGCGACGACGTTCGATGAAGTAGCGGAGGTGGCTGAAAAGAAAGAGGTGAGCATGGAGGAAGTTCCACGACCAACTGTGCATTCCATGGTGAAAACAGTTCAATTTTCAACTGAACCAGAGCTGCGGAAGCATCCGAAAGTGAACTCTCGCATGGAGTCAACTATGGAACAAATGATCAATCAAATGAACCAATTGAGCCTCCATTTGCTACAGCCAAGGATTAGTAGGAACAGAAACATGGAAAAGGACTTGTCAACAATTCAATGTTACAAGTGTCAAGAGATGGGACATTATTCAAGAGAATGTCCAAACTTGCCAGCCTTGGTTACTGGAGAGAATGCGAGTTCTTCTACTCAAAGGTTTTTTGCACAGGAGAAGGGCAAAGCTCAAGTGCATCTAATTGAACCAATAAATGAAGGGCGAAAAAACGTTTTGATGGGTTTGGAGAAGAGCCTCAAAATCCTTGAGGATGCGATGGATGTCATGGCCCAAACTAAATGACCAGCGGAAGACACTACTCATCTTGACGCAAGCGTTAAGAGGTTCAAGGAGATGGCGAAAGCCCAAAAGAAAAGAAAAAGAATCAAAGGCGAAGGTTTGGCTTCCAAGACTTTCCAATTTCTAGATATTCCGATCCTTATTCAGTGGTGAAGGATGTGGGATTACAAAAAGTAAACATCACCATTGGATAGTTGGTGGCAATGGTGCCGTCAGCTCGAAAGGAGTTAAGGAAGGGGTTATCAATACCTAAAGTCCCAAAGGTCCCCACACCTTTGAATGCCATAACCGCTGAGCGTGAATGTGATCCGATCATTGATGTGTAATGTAATGGATCAGTGTTGCGCGGAGTGTTGGTGGATGGAGGGGCAGGAGTCAATGTGATGACAATTCCTGCAATGAAGTACTTAGGCTTGAAAATTGATAGGTCAGCCTCAGTAACCTTAAAGATGGCTAACAAACGAGTTGTTAGGCCAGAAGGAATCATTAGCAGTGTTATGATCACTGTAATGAAAGTTTCTACCATTGTGGATTTCCATGTGGTATTAAAGGAAGATGGGGCTTATGTAATGATATTAGGTAGGCCTTGGTTAACAAAGTTGCATGGAAGCAACTATTAGGGCGAAGGATACATGACCATCGGAGTTCATCCTAACCGACAAAAAGTTCCATTTGCCAGTTTTGTGAAAAGCTTTGGAGGGACGAATGAATATGAGGATGAATCAGAAACAAACCAAAGCTCTAGCTCTAAAGGGATTTACACAGATGATTATAGTGAAGAGGAAGTAAGGTTATATGCTTTAGAGACAATCCCCAAGGTTGGAGTTTTGTCGGATCAAAGGGTTCAAGGGGATGATAACTAATCGACTCCATCCGTGTTAAGAGAAGGAGAAGTCGTGGAGTAACTGAGTAAGATTCAACTAGGACCAAACCTTCACCCGGAGGAAAGAAAGTAATATGAAGATTTACTATGTAAGTATATCTATTTTTTTGCTTTCAGCTACAAAGACCTTAGGGAGGTCACCATGGAACAACACAAAATTGAACTGTTACCAAATGCCAAACCGATCAAGGCCAAGCAAGGGAGGTGGAACCCAATATACACAACAATGGTGAAGGAGGAGCTTGACAAGTTGTTGGAGGCAAGGTTCATTAGACCTGTGGAGACAACTGAGTGGGTTTCTCCTGTGGTATTAACATTAAAGAAGAATGGCAAGCTAAGGGTATGTGTCAACTACAAAGCTTTAAACAAAGTAACTAAGAAAGACCGATACCCTTTGCCATTTTGTGAAGAAATTTTGGAAGAAGTAGCAGGGCACAAGATG
>Ga0116227_10009478_pt1 | contig 17644 bp, 21 predicted proteins | sample S1TSphgellanicum_FD_89693 | JGI IMG/M metagenome (GOLD analysis project Ga0116227, IMG submission 89693) | Host-associated microbial communities from peat moss isolated from Minnesota, USA - S1T2_Fb - Sphagnum magellanicum MG | ecosystem: Host-associated > Plants > Peat moss > Unclassified... | reverse complement strand
GGATGGTTCAAACGTGCAAGAAAGGACTTCGGAAGATTTGCCTCACTAAGAACAAAGAGGATTGGGACCTGGCCCTCCCATACATCGCCATGGGTTACAGGATGTCCAAACACGCCTCTTTATTTCATTTCTCTCTTTACTTTTTACTTTTTAGGAGACATCCCATTCCACCCTCTTCCATTGCTGCTTAAATGGACCAGGTCGTGGACTTGGACTCCCCAGCTGCTTAGGCTAGGGTCATTGCAGAAAGGGCTACTCTATTCAGGAGGGTTATGCCCATGGCCATGGAAAACATGTCCATTGCACAACATCGAGACACCTTACGATATGCACACACACGAGGTGGCAGTTACAAACCTAAGGTGAGACAATTTGATGTTGGTGATTTTGTATATCTCCAGCGGTAACCAAATGATACTCTAGACACTTCTTCCGGTCGCACTATCTTGAGGATTAAAACGATTAGGCCTTCAGGTGTGTTGGAGCTACAAGGAGCTGACAAACGCACAATTTGTGATCATTCCAAAAATTGTGCGCCCTGCCACCTACCAAACTTGGATCCTATCATCATCACGTCGACTTGGATTCCTCCACTTGATTATCCATGTCAGGTATGTCAGAGGACGGACGATGCTGATTAGATGTTGTTTTGTGACAATTGTAATGGTGGATACCATCTCTTTTGCCTCAAGCCGGAACTCACTCAAGTTCCCGCTGGCAATTAGTATTGTTCATCATGTTCTCCTACAGCACCTTGATTCCTACTCAGACCATGCTATGCTTTTCCCAGCTCAGGTATGGGGGGGATACATGAGAATTTCATCTCAGCCTCACTTGTGCATTGTATATATATGTGTGCATGCATCTTTTTTTAGTTGATTAGTTTATACCTTTGACTAGCTTTAATCTTTTTGTTTAGTAGAATTTATTACGTATTTACATCCTTACGACACCATATGTCACGACACTACACGTCACGACAACTGTCATGCCCGTACATGGCCTCATACATGATGGCCAGTTACGGGCATGCCCACGTGCGCTTTTAAGGTTAATGTACGGTCTTAGGCGACTATATGCATTAGGTACTTAGGGTTTCAGTTTATTGGCAACAATATAAAAGGCCCAAACCTTTCTTTCTCCTTTTAGTTTTTCTAAAATTCCTTTGTCAAGAATTTCCTCCATAATAAGCTAGGATTTCTAGATGCTCACGGTGGCCATTGCACAGCCACCGTCTACATACATTTCATTTCCTTATTTCTTTGTAATTCAATACATGATAATTACATCTCAGCCTCACTTGTGCATTGTATATATATGTGTGCATGCATCTCTTTTTAGTTGATTAGTTTATACCTTTGAATGGCTTTAATATTTTTGTTTAGTAGAATTTATTACGTATTTACATCCTTACGACACCGTACATCACGACACTACACATCACGACAGGAGGAAGCTCTTGGTCGTCCTCAAATGCACCTAGGGACATCCCTTTTGACAACCCTAGGACTCAATATGTCTTTTCTAAACGTTTGAATAGACCTACATTTGGACTTTAAAACTAATAATTGAAGTCTTGAGGTAACCCAAAATTCAACTTCATCTCTAAACCATGAACAATCCACTTGGCAACAAAACTTGTGAGCATAACTATAGTACCATATTTATGTCTTTTGAAGGTTGTCCTTGGTCACCTCCACATCAACAAATTATGGGTTTTTAACTTGAAAATTTAACCATAACATATGATTTCAGCCAAAGGGTCAATCTAACCAAAATGCCATTTTGGGCAATTTTATTTCAACATGATGGGCAACTTAATTAGTTTTTTTTTTTTAGTTTAACATTAGCCCTTTTGATTGGTCAAAAGGTGTTGGTCAACTCTTTAAAAAATAATTGAACAACAATTTATTTTCAGGAAATTATTTATTTATTTATTCCTATTTTTAATTGATGGTCCAGCTATATATTATTCAAAAAAAAATTAATTATTTTTTGGTCATAGGTGGGTGGGTCATAAGTATCTATGTTTTAGGTAGGTAAATATTATATTCCTCAATCAGATTTAGTAACAAATTGTCAAATAATTAATTAAATTTTAAATCTTAACTTCAACACTTGGTTTTTAAATTGTTTAATTTTTGGCAGGTAATGGTTATAAAAATAACGAACACATTCTTTCCAAGTTTATGGCACAAGCCAATGTGTCCATATGTTTCAATTTTAAACTTCAAGTGAAAACATGATAAAGTATACACCAAAAGTAGTGTAAGCAACAAAATATATTCGAATCTCTATATAAAAGAACTAACAAATAGATGATTTTATGAAGATAATGATATTATTTTTGGGTACATTATTTCTTAACTCTTGTTTGCATGAATTTCAAAAGCTAAATTGTTATAATTATGTTTTTTCACACTACTTGCAAATACTTGAATTGAACCTAAAATGTGACAATTTGAAAAATAAAGTTCAAATATTTAAAAAAGTAGGTGAAATGTTTTTGCAAATATTTGGTTTTTTTCTAATGCACCTCAATATTGATGTGGTGAACATTCGGATACAATATTTTTGGTTAATGGAATCTATCTTCATAACAAAAATCATTTTCAACCCTTAAAAAATGACAAAATTGTTGGGGATATTTTTGAAGTATTTTTTCAAATCCAAATGATATGACACAAATTGCTTTGAGAAACTAGAAGGAATCTAAAGATGCCCATGAAAAAAACTAAAAGTTTTATTGTTTTGATATGCTAAAAAAAAGTTAGAAGTTTTTTAAATTGTTTTTTTGGTGTTTTCAAATAGGAAACAAGGTAGCAAGTATGTACAAAATATTTTGCATACAATGTTTCTTGAACTTTAAGGTCTATAGTTTAGACCTACCAATTGAAATCTTGCAAGATCCTAATTTTATAAAAAAAATTGGCACAAGTGATAAATAAAATTATAAAAATTTAGCAAAATGAAAAATAATTTAATTTATGCTAAAATTGTTCAGGTATTATGGTGAGTAGGTAGGTCAAAAAAATGTTTATTTACATAACATAGGTTATAAATATGTTGTAATATTAACTTACCTATGTAAGCTACATGCCTACATCCCTATTAATAGGTTATATTATATAAGTAGATGTGTAGATCGTACATAACCATACATTAAAAGAAATTTTAATATTAATAATTAAATTTATGACTAGTTGGAATCATAAATATTATCACAAACTTCTCATCACAACTTGGTAACACAAATTGTGTGAATTTCATTTTTTCATGGGTTCATATTTTTTGTGCACAGACATCATGCATCTAAAACATGTATGAAACATGTATAAGTAGGATGAACAAATTTCATGTTGAAAAAATGAATTTCACATGATTTTTATTACCAAACCATAGGATGAAAAGTTTGTGTTGAAATGACTATTATAATGTCAAATCATTTTGGACAAATTGCAATAGACAGTATTTAGCACATGATTATGTTGCATGCAATCACATCTTTCATGTGACTTTATTAAGATTTTTCATCCATTGTCTCAAATGGTATAGGTTTAATCACACCAAGTTTATGATTACATTTTTTGTTGCAAATTTATATCTAGTTTTACAACTCAGTGCCTATGCCCAAACATATAGATTTATGCATACATATGATGACAAGCATCTAATCATGGGCACATGATGTAAACACATAGAGCTACCTATTAGTAGGTTTTTAAAATGGTAGGTACATAGTTCAATTTAATTGACCTAACCTATTTAGCATGTGAATAGGTTGCAAATGTAAGGAGTTGAACATTTTATGTCTATGTTAAAATGTCAAGTCTTTAGCCAATTTACCACATGCTTACAAAGCAATAATTTTTATCAAACACAAATATTATTTTCAACATGTTTGTCTCACACCTTCTTAAACATTACTTACATAAGTATGTAAGAAGATGTGTAATAACAATACTAAAAAATCAACAATTAATTGACTATCAAAAAATCAATAACTAGCTAGTAGGTTATACTGTTTATATGGAAAGTATAGCTAGTATGGAAAGAATTGTTTAACTAAAATATGCAATGGTAAGAGTCATTTGAGATTTTTAAAGCTTTAAAAAGGGGTTAATCAGGATAATAGGAATTGATCAAGGATAAAGACTAAGTCCTTAACAATGTAATATTCATAAGAATATTTTTAATCATGATATCATTTTTAAAAAATAAATACATGTGCCCCAAAAAGATTTTGTATTATGTTATTATGTACATGAGTACATAAAAATTTCCCATAAAATTTTTCATTGTCAATTATAAGATTTTTATTTTCAAAATTATTTTAGCAAAAAAACCATTGGTTACATTTTTTTTTTTAAATTTTGATTATTTTGGATTCATTATATTATTTTAAATTTATCGAAATGTTCTCATAATACATTATATGGCTTTGAAAATTCTAACCTTACAAGGATTCAAATTTTTTTGTGCTTTGAAAGCAACAACTTGTGGAACAATTAATACAGAATATAATCTACATAGCCAATCAAACTGGAGTCGACAGTAGTGATGAGTCCTCCCCAGGTAGACTGTGGATCTAGGTAGCACCCAAGGTGTTTTACAATGAACCATTTTTGCAGGATCACGGTCTTACAATGGTTTGTCCAGATTTTGAGTGGATTATCTAGAAACAATTATCTAGAAACAATGGATTTTCTAGACACTTATATTCTAGAGACCCACCTTCCCTGTGAAGCTGATGATCAGTAAGTAGTCGTGGCAACTGGTCACTGCTATGTGTGATGAAGATGCTGACGGCCTGATCATTAATTTCTACGCTAAAGTTCATAAGGTTATGACTTCACTTATATTGGACCACGTTACTTTCAAATTGTTGTTGTGGAAATTTCTAGAATGATTTAATAGATTTACTTTGGTTTTTCAAGAATGGTTACAATTGCATACCAGTCTATATTTTTCGTTTGAATTATGACGCATTCAAATTGTGTTGTCCAAATATCCTTGAGCCAGTTCATGATCTCACCTTTAGTTCCTTGCTCCAAATTTCTTGATTACCGACCCCTACCAATTTTGAGTAGTTTTATGAATGCATTGTTATCAGTGCTGCATAGTAATTTAGTTGCTCTTTGGATCTTGATTCCATCATAAGAGTTTTGGCATGCTGAAACATTTGAGTTTCCATTAATTCTTTTTTTGCCTTAAAATACTTTTTTAATGTAAATGGCAAGCCACAGTGTGACACACCCCTTGTCATGTTTGGCTTGTAACTTTTGTGCCTTTCAATAGTTGTTGTGTTTTGATATTTTTGTGCGTGTGACAATTTGATACAATACATACTTGGAAAATTTGACCTTTCAAATATATGATTTGTTTTTGAAAAATGCATGTTGCATTGTTAGCAACTTCGATAAATGTCACCAACACATGTGTAACACTTCAAATTGATTTATTTCCATTTTTAACTTTGAATAAAATTTTTGACTCGTCTCATCAAGTGAACTTGGATGTGAAAAATATGTTTTGCAAGGTCACATACTAAGCATGTCGCAACCCCACTTTGAGGGAGCGTGAGGATGAAACACACACTCCCAAAATTGGGACTTGGGAGTCCTCCAAAACTCCCAAAAGTTTAGAGTTCAATTGTAGGGGTCAAAACACCTTGCATTGGGTTGTTATTTATATCATTGGAAAGCTATCAAAGTGTAGATGTCGAAAATGTGCTTGCATGGGCCATTTGGACATCTGCAGCACAAGTTATGGCAAAAAGACGGGTCAGGAGTCAAATTGACAATTTGACTCCCGACCACTAAAAGTCGGGAATCAACCCGACCCCGGTGTGTGCAGGTGGAGTGCGACACACTGTTGGAAAGCTCTCAAAGAGAGCTACAAGTTTGCTTTAGACCTCATCCCGATCCGAGGTTTGAGAAAAAAATTATGCTTTTGTAAAGTTTCGAGGGTCCAAATCGGGACAGTTTCGGAACTCCTCCTTGGGAGTCCCAGGACAAAAAACCATTCGAATGTGGGTGCCACGGAGAGGTACAAAGTATATTATATGGGGAAAGGTGGTGGTTTCCCCCGAGTTTGGGCCGTGGTGAGTCTTGTGAGTCTAGAGTTGCTCGTGGCTTGTCCTAGCACCAAAGGTGCTCCAAAAAATGATCTAATCAACTTGTTGATTAGTTTGATGCAGGTTCGAGTAACTAACGAAAGCTTGTCATTCTTCCTAATCCCATCCCAGAGCTTCAACACGCCCCTCTACCCCTTTTAGTGCTAAAAGCTGGGAACGTGCCCCGAGTTCTTCACAATTCCGCTGTGTCAGTAATCTAGACCCACTTTGGGTTTAACTAGGAACTTGGGAACGCGTCAAAACATGACATTGGGAAATACTCTAACAATGTTAATGGACATATAAGATTTTTTTTCCATTGCTAGGCACAAGGCTATATGACCCTTGTCCCTATACAAAGTGTTAAGGAAAAAATGAAAAAATAAAAATGTTACAGACACAACATTATGGTCACATTCTATGGCCAATGTTGGGGGAATGTTTTCAGCACTCCAACCGCCCAAAGATTGTCAAAAGGTTCATATGCAGTGTCAAATTTCTTACATCTAAAATTAAAGATTCCTTATGCTAAGGTCTATTTTTGTCATTAAATAATCCTCAAAATAGTGAAATGAAATTTTGTGAAAATCATCATAGGCTACACTTTGAATAATTTCACTACTGAATAAATAATTATGAATAAATTGTGATAATTGTGAATAATTTATAGTAGATGATGGAAAAACATATTATTTCAAAATAAAAACCTTTTTTTTTTTGAAAAAAAATAATTATTCATTTTGAAAACGTGGAAACTGTCCTAGGCTACCCTAAATTAAAGTCATTTGTAAAGTTCACCTCGGTGGAAACCAGAACCCTTACCTACCTAGTGTTAGGACGACTGCAAGGAAAAGCCAGTTATGAAAATAGAGAGAGTATGGAGTAAGGACCAAGCTTGTTTTTTTCTTTTTTCCTTGTTCCTGGCTAAATTTAGTAGCTTGGCTTATAAATTTTCAAAATAGCTAAAATATGCGGGGTTTTTTTTTTAGTCGCCAAATTTCTACATATTTTTTGGGCAATACTGTTTTATTTCTCTTTTTATTTTCTACCATGTAGCCAAAAATGTCAAAAATATTGAACTTTTTAGTTTTTCATATCATGTTTATAGCCAAACTTGGCTAAACTGTATTATGGATGATCGTTAGTTCAGCTAGATGACAAATATGAAAAAAAAATGAAAAAAAAAACACCGTGGTATGGATATAGTTGGTTGTTCCTAGTGTGCATCCATCCATTCGACGGTGTGAAAGGAAAGGAGTAACGGGCCGCCAAGACACAGCAAATGTGAACCGCAAGAGGGATAATAATCTGCTATTGTTTCTAGCTTATCCCATTGGCCGTCAACCCCACCCAAAGCACATAAATTTAATTAGTTATGCCAAACTAGGTTTATTAGTGATACACTAAATACCCCCATCAAGCTCTGTCCCGCTCATGTTTCACTTCTTTCATGCTCTCAAAGCTTTCTCATCCTCCTCCCCCATTCACTCTCTCCTTCCTTAAAGCCTCATTTCTTAGTAAACCCATACATGGTGGCAACTCACAGATGTGCATATATAAATATTTTAACGGACACCTTGCCAATGGTCTTTCAAGTGATGCATGGAATATTCATGTATGGTTATCCACATTTCAATTAATAAAGATGGAATCCATCCTCAATTACTCATTGTTTTCTGTTTCATTAGAACAAAATTCATTCATCAAAATCCAATTTTTTAACCCATGTAATGAATATTTAAGAACTTGTTTAAGAAGTCTCCTTTGACTATAAGCCTTATTATTGAAGGTTTTATGAGAGCATCCATGGCCTAGCTTTGAAATGAATGAATGAAAAAAAAGAAAAAAAAAAGCCCATTGCAATCCATCAATTTTTAGTTTGGTTAACATTAAGCTTGCAACTATTTTGTTTCAGGTTCCCAAAAAAAAATTATGCTTTAACAAAATCTCAATTGCATACACATTTGAATACTTGATGGTTATATGGTTGGAATCAAATTCAAACTCATTTGTTGGCCTTGCCTACCGTAGCCAACAAATTGTGTCCAGATTCATTATGAAATATAGTAGCTTAAGGGACTTTTGGCCCCTAGGTAGTAAGTAGGTTTATTTTTTATATGAGGATTTTTTAAAAGATGATATTTTGGCTTGTGTTGAAACTTGAGAGTAGTTAATAGAATTATAATATGTTGAAGGATTTATTTTGGTTTCTTTTGGAGGATTTTTTGAAGATTATATTTTGGCATGCTGAAACATTTGAGTTTCCATTAATTCTTCTTTTGCCTTCAAATACTTTAAAATGTAAATGGCAAGCCACAATGTGACACACCCCGTGTCACAATTGGTTTGAAACTTTTGTCCCTTTCAATAGTTCTTGTGTTTTGGTATTTTTGTGGGTGTGGCAATTTGATACAATACATAGTTGGAAAATTTGACATTTGAAATGTATGAATTGTTTTTGAAAAATGCATGTCATCAACACATGTGCGACACCTCAAATTCGATTTATTTCCATTTGTAACTTTGAATAAAAACTCCAACTGGTCTCAGAGAGAATCAAGTTCAGTCCACATCCGTTTCTGTCACGTTTCTAGAAGCAATGGGAAAGCTCAGTCACGGTGTTTGTTTAGCCCACTCTTGTGGGAGACCTAGTGAATAAAATAAGTCAATACTATATCTTATAGCACCTACTACATGGCTTTGTATCCAACTCCAATCATTTTTTAAAAAAATAAAAATTTGGCTTTCTCAATTTGACGAGGTAATATTCTTTTTTTGACCTTAAAGGTCCTAGTGTAAGAGTCGTACAAAATCTAGTTATCTTGTTGTGCTTTCCCCTGAAATATCCAGCTTTTACTTTTGTTGGAGGAGAAAATCTCAAATAGCTGGAAGGAGGTAGGATATCTTCTTGTTTAGTTGGATTAATCTGGGTTTGCTAATACATCATAAAGTAGTTATCTATGGTTTTTTTTTTCCCTTGATATTTTAGTCTAAAAATTATTGACTTAATTTTTTTTCATAAATTTGACATAAAATCTCACCACCATCCAAATTGGTTTTTTGTAGTTCATGATCACATATCGAAGCCCTCTTTAAAATCGATAAGATTATTATATTAAACCCTTTTTTTCTTGATGAATGAGATGTTGATGAATAAATTGGAAAAAAACTTACTCTAGTTCAAAGACGGTTCTAACGTGTCATGACCATATGTGTGTTAACTATAACCTATAGTGTGCTATGGTAGCGAGTAGTGCCTACTTAGGGTTTCTAGGTTCAGGGTTAAAGGAGAGTGGTTCTTCTGGTAGGACCCACCCTCATGTTGTGAATGGGGGTATAAAGTGTGAGAGAGGATGTTCTTTGAATTGAACTTAAAGCATTGGGAGTAGTTGGGGTTAATGGAGTTTCGAGCTATAATGTCCCATTAGCATCGGCCTAGATTCTTTGAGTGGAGTGGGTTTAACTTGATTGTATGTGTTTTCATCATGAGTTTTATGATAATAGATTTTCCTTGTGTCATTTTCACTCAAAAAACTCTTTTTTTTTAAAAAAGTGGTTAAACCGTGGGAATTTTATGATCTCGCTCTCTGGTTGTGTGGCCGAATTGGGAGTGGGTGGTGTTAGAAGGAACGCCTTGGCAAGAGCCTTCCAACGCACTAAAAAATGTTGGATTTTGTTGAGCAGATCAAAAGTTATGATCATTTGAAGTTGCTAGTTTAAGGTTTGACAGTTTTTAGTGACGGTTTACCAACGACGTTAATTTCTTAGATAAGTGGAAATTTCCTTGAAGAAAGTTGTTGAAAATTGGTAGGAGTGTAGCTAGAGAGCCGATTTACAATCTAATAAAGACATATTATGCTTTCATTGAGCGGATTATGCGTTATGTTTGTTTTTGTGGTGATGGTTTTTTCTGGTTTGTGCACACCTAATGTGGAAGCACTGTCAGATTTTTAGCTAAATAATTAGGGAAGATTAGGTGCTATAATTTTGTGAAGTTGTTGCTGGAGGGCTGAATTGCATCTAGGAATTGTTTGGGATTTTTTTTGGTAAAGCCAATTGGGAGTATTGACCTTTGAAAGATCTCAAGTTTGTGTAGATTTGTGCCCAAGTTTTTTTTTCAGCGGTCTTTCGTAGGTCATATTTCGGCACACAAACCTTCTTTTCAGTTGAGTTTTGGAGGGAAGGAAGATCTAGTTGTCCTCTACATTCTAGTTGAAGTAGATTGGCATTTGGTGTAGGAACGGTGGAGATATGGTTGTTTGAATGCTCGCAACCCAATTTCGCAACTTTTGGCTATGGCAAATTAGGGATTTCGCTGGAAATTGAGCTTTTGGCTAGTGGGGAGCACATTTTACGACTTGTGGTGGTGGGCCGGTTGGACGAGTTGAGCCGCTACTCAGCTAAATGGTTGAGTTGAGTATTTGTTTCTGGTAGCAAATCAGGCACACGGTTGACGGTACTTAGTGGTGATTCAATTTGGGTACTGGGTTTGGTGATTAGGTCATCACGGAGCAGTTTGGTGGTCTTGTGGGGGACCATGGTGGAGATGGTGGAGTTACACGTAGTGGGTTGAGGTATCGACTACCTTCACCCACATCATCGGTTGTTGAGGAGGACGAGGTTATCGTGAATAACAAGTTTTCCATATTACCGTCTAGTATTGTGGCCCCCTTGATTTGGGATATGGACGGGGGTTTTGGGGCCATGAAGGGCCCCCGACGTTACTCAGGTACAGTGAGCACCATCGAATTGGAGGATTTCATTTAGGAGTTTGATTCTTGGTGTGATATGCAGATGTTACGTAATGCCAGATTGTTCTCACCCTTCTTGGCATGAAAGGGATTGTTTTAGCACTTGGAGGGTCCTCCGATGGATGATTATCATGAGTTTCGGAGAGATCATGTTACTAGAGTGGAGGCAACATTGGTCTCCATCTTATGTATCTATTACTCACGGTGGTGTTGCTAATGGTGGTATTATTACACCGTCTACTCCTAATATAAGCACACAGGTTGTTCCCCCACCTTCGTTTAACTCTATCACGGAGTTCTTTTTTAGGCTAAAGAAGAACTACCAGGGGGTGAAGACGGAGAAGTTGAGGAGTCTTCAGGAATTTGAGCGGAAAACTAGTGAGAGTTTTCACGAGGCATACACTCGTATGCGACGGTTGATTGTAGTTACCTAGGGGGTGATGGAGGCCAGGCGATCCAATTTTGGTATGGGATTCTGGATAAGGAGTTGGACGAAGAGCACGTGATCTAACTTTCATGAGTGACGATTCTCCCACATTGGCCTATGTGTTTGCTTTGTCTGAGAAGATAGAGCTTAACATGGTGGAGGAGAGGGTGGTGACATCTCGATTCAATAAAAATATAATTACTACTTCTCATGGACAACAGTCCACCTCACAACCTCGTACTGGTGGAGGTGGGAGTCGTGAAGGTTAGGTACGACCTCAGTCAGGTTTTGGAGGGATGGGTGCACAAAGACCGTTGCCTTCATTCGCTAGTTAACAGCAAGGACAGTCTTGTTGGACATGTGGTGGTGCTCATATTCGGTGGGATTGTCCACAGGAGAGTGGTGGACGGACTTTGGCTGATGGATCTCAATTGGCACAAGTTCAATGTGATAACTGTGGCTAGGTCGGCCACCCTCGTGAGCGTTGTTTTGACCTTTACCCATAATTGAAATCAAGTTGTGGTGGAGGTTGTGGTGGAGGTTGTGGTGGAGCAGCTCAAAAAGGTCGTGGTGGTAGAGGTGGTAGAAGTGGTGGGGGTGGTAGAGGTACACCAATGGTTAGAGCACTTCCCCTGATCACTCCTCCCCCTATAACAGAGGTAGCTATGGCTGCTAAGATTGAGTAGTTGGAGCAAAGGCTTGCTACCATGGCAAGTTTCCAGCATTGATCACATTCAAGAAGCGAGGCTCCCACATCTTATGGGGGAGATGATCTCTTTTATATGGCTAATGTAGCACAAATTAAGGCGTCCGTTGCAGTGACAAGAGGCGTCACTCGAGCCTTAGAGCCACGTGGGGCAACTATGGAGTTGGATCCTCAGAGGGGTGAAGCTAGTAGACAGGCCAAGCTTCCCCAATCATTCTTGTTGTCTGAAGTGGTTAGGATTCCTTCCATGGTTCCTACACTGCCTATTGAGCCAACAGTGGGGCCAACGGCATCGACATCATGTGTAGTGGACACGGATGTATCATCGAGTGTAGTGTCGCGGATGGTGACTTCAGTGTTAGGATCCCTAACATTTTCGGCTAATGATTTGATGACGTTAGGATTTGACTTAACTCGTGTATTTCGACTAGCAGCCACATTGTGTGAACGTGGGAGTGTTGTTGCTACAAGTGCCGAGGTGTGTGAGGGTGTTGATGTGGGGCAACTTGTGGCGGGGGATGTTGTTGTGGAGCAACCCGTGGTATCAGGTGTGGATAGTCCTTGGCAAGTGGCGGCAACTAAAATGGATGCATTACTAGTTCGACCAGCCATTGATCATGAGAGGCTTACACTTGGTGTATGTATGTTGGATAATTGGAGTGGTATTTTCCAATTGGTGAGTCCTACGGGCCAAGTGTATAGACTAGATCGGGTTTTGTTGGATTCTGGTGCCCAACCCTTGATGTTGGGGAAGGCAGCATGTATTGGTTTGGGTATTTGGAGGTTAGAGCTTGAACCGTGCCCATTCCAAATTCAGACATCACTTGGTGGAGCTAGTGGTAGGTCTAACGTCATGACACGTGAGAGATTGTTGATGCAAATGAAACTGGATCATGTGACTGATAACTCTAGGTTGGGAGTGACTGTTGTTACAACAGCTAAGTCGTATGATGTACTAGTTGGAGGTGCCGTGTTGTATCCGATGGGTTTTCAAATGGATTATTGGACATAGACAACAACTTATCAACCTGGTTGGTAGTCTTGGGATGGATGGATGAGCCAAGTGCCTGCAAGATTTATTTCTGGGGTTCGACCAGGAGGGTCTCCCCCAGAGGTGTTGGCATCAGTTATTGGTTTTAGTGGAGTGGTCACTTAGCCATGTGACTTGTTGGAGGGCAACATTTCAACCATTGACACTCCGATCTACGAGGATATAAAGGAGGTTTCTAGTTTTGTTGCAACAATGTCCTCTTCATTGGATGTTCCACTTTGGCATTCAAGTGGGGTGTTACGGCAGGATGCCGATCGTTTGGTATCACAGGCTTGGCATGAGGTTTTTGTGCTTGTGGAGGAGGAGGAAGTTCCACAACGGACTCCTATTTCTAGTCCTGTTGAGTTGTCTCCATTGGATACTACACCCATTGCATGGGAATATCCTTCCGAGGGTATTTGTGTGTTGGATCTATTTGGTGGGATCGACACTGGTTTGCCAATAGTGCTTCAAGTGCATATTCTAGTTCGGAAGTACCTTTACGTGGAGAGAGATGAGACTGCGAAGAGGGTTTCATCGCACCATCTTGAATTATTGATGTGGCAATAACCTGAGTTGTTGCCGAGGTCGACTATTTGAGGATATCAGTGGGCTTTGCCATTAGACATTACATTATTGGGGGCGCAAGACCTTGCGAGAGTTGGTCTTATTAATTTGGTGATTGCTGGATGGCCATGCCAGGGTCATACTCGGGTTGGTCGTGGTGAGGGATTATGTGACCCTTGATCTTGTATGTTTTGGGAAATGTTGCGGGTGTTACGCCATCTTCAGACACATCAGGCACGTGTTCCCGCGTACATTTTGGAGAATGTACCTTTGTTAGGTGATATTAGGTTTCATGTGATGGCGAGTGTACACCAAATCCGGTCTTGGATTGGACCATCGGTTTTATTGGATGCAGCGAAGGTTAGCTCACGTGCTCATCATCCCCGATTGTGGTGGACGAACTTGTTGCCGAGGGAGGTGTTGAGATGGGCATATGAGATAGTACCACGATCTTCTCACCTCATAGTGGATAGTATCTTAGATATTGGGCGACGTTCTTAGGTGGTGAAAGTTGTTGATAGGTCACCCATGGCAGTGGTGAACCAAGTGGGACAGCCTAGGATGGCATTACCCACATTTGTTAGTTTTCCAACATCACATGCCTATAGAGAAAGTGGTCCCGGGCTTGTATGGGATACTTGTTTGCAGTAATTGGTGGAACCCAACACCAACGAGAGAGAGCGTGCAATGGGGTTTCTTACAAGAATGACATTTGTCCCTTCTATTTCCGAAGCTTCACGTCGACAAGTGTTGGGTCAAGCTATGGACCTGAATTGTTTGACTTGGATTGTTAGCCTTGGTGTGGCTGAGCAACATCGGCTCAGAGCCACATTTGTAGTAGTTACACCTCTTGTGAGCTCGCTGCCCACTGTGACGGTAGAGGCATCGACTGGGGGCGAAGAGAGTTATACTTTTCATCCTTGGAGTACATGGGATGTGTTGGGAGAACATGTGAAGGTTGTGGCCCATGCTGTTGGAGGAGTTTGTTGCTCTAGTGGTGTTCCATTGGGTGACTTGGAGGACCGTTTGGCTTCTCCCAAGGTTTTTGCGTAACAACCCATGGCATCGTCCTCTTCCTCTAGTGTGTCTACCAAGGAGACTTGGGAGCCTTTGATAGGGCCTAAGCTAACAGGAGGAGAAAGACGACATTTGATGCAATTCCTAAGAGCATACATGAGTTGTTTTGCCTTTAATATGTAGGAGTTGGGTGCTTTAATTGGACCTGGTATACGGATTGAGTTGGTTAATGACAGGCCAATCTTCCGTCGTCCTTATAAATACAATGATATAGAGAGGGACTTGATTTGGAGTCGGACCTTGGATCTATTGGAGGCTGGATTAGTGGAGTTGTTGCATGGTGAGTATGCATCAGCCACTGTCATGCTTGCCAAAAAGGATGTACATGGCAACTACACGGATAGGCGGATGTGTGGAGACTACTGTCCTATCAATTGGTAGACTAAGTCCGATAAGTATGCCATGCTTACACCTGAAGAGATCTTTGATGTTGTGGGACATGTGAGGGTTTTTAGTACACTTGATCTTCGAGCAAGGTACCATTAGTTATTGATTCGAGAAGAGGATGAGGCCAAGATCGCATTTTGGGGCGTCAACTCTCACGGCAAGGATTGTTTGTATCAGTGGAAGTTCTTACCCTTTGGGTTAAAGAACGCGCCTGTCGAGTTTCAACATGTGATGGATAGGATCTTAGCAGGGTTGGATTTTGTTTGGTGTTATATTGATGATATTATGGTATATAGTGATATCGTGGAATAACACCAAATTCATTTACAAATTGTGTTTGAGCGGTTGAAGGCTCGTGGTCTTTGTCTACATCTTGGGAAGTGTAAGTTCTTCCACGAGAGTGTGGAGTATCTGGGTCATGTGATCTACCTAGGTGGTTTGGGAGTGCAACAAGCCAAGGTGGAGGCTATTGCACATATTCCGCATCCCATGGATGTGAGTAAAGTTCGCGCTTTCATGGGATTGACGAACTACTATCACAGGTATGTCAAAGGTTTTAGAGTGATGGCAAAGTCTTTGAACATGTTGAAATTGGATCAAGAGTGGCAGTGGGGTGATGAGCAGGAGCGAGCTTTTATGGAGCTCAAGGCTAGGTTAATTGTAGTTCCCATCCTGAGGAGACCTATTAGGGGGCATCCATTCCAGCTACACACAAATTGGAGTATGTTGGGACTTGGAGTGGTGTTGACATAGTGTGATGATGAAGGGAAGGAGTTTGTGGTGGCCTATGCAAATCGTTCAAACATTGCAGCGGAATCACGCTATAGTTCTTATGAGGGAGAGTGTTTGGCAACGGTGTGGGCTGTCGCACACTTCAGGTGTTACTTGTTTGGCACATAGTTTACCCTTGTCACTGACCACCAGCCGCTCAAGTGGTTGATGGAGTCCGATAAACTTACAGGAAAGCTTGCACGATGGGCTCTCATCTTACAGGAATATGACTTCCATGTGGTGCATAAACCTAGAGTTACAAACCTTGATGTCGATGGGTTGAGTCGGAACCCATGCACTAGCCAGGAGGATAATATTGGAGCTAGATGGCATGGCGAGGTTGATGAGGAGATGGTGCCAGGTTGGCATGCATCGGCCTTTTTGTGCTTGTTGGGTGTGGACTCTGATATGGAGGGCCACGTGACATCTTACTCTAGTCAAAGGGTAGATGGCCAGTCTTCAAATCTTGAGGTTGGGGATGGTAGCATCGGTCACCATGATGTTCATGATGATACATTAGTGTTGGAGTTTTTACGAACCAATATGGTGTCAAGCATGGTGAGTGCTAAGGAGAGAGATCGTGTTCTCCAACGAACTAAGAGGTATTGGTTGGAGGGGACACATATACTCCGAGTGTGGGAGGATGGTAGGGTACAGATTGTACCACATTCAGACTAAAGAATGCGTATTGTGCGGCATGCTCATGAGGAATTGGGGCATTTTGGAGTAAAATGAACATATATCTTACTCCTAGGTCAATATTGGTGGTGTGGTATGCAGACCAATGTGCAACGATTAGTGTCACATTGCATGGTTTGTGATAGGGTGAGGGCATCGTTCAATGCCCCTACACCACAATTACACCCCTCGCCTATTATGGGGTTGGGTTATCGTTGGAGTTTGGACTTTGCGGGACCATTGCCATTGGCAATACGGCACAACAAATATGTGTTGGTGATGGTGGAGCACTTCTCCAAGTGGATTGAGTTGGTGCCATCCCCTGACAAATCTAGCAAAGGAGTAGCATATGCATTCCTTGACATGGTGCTTAGTGATTTTGGTGCACTAGCTGAAGTGTTGACCGATCAAGGTACGGAGTTTCAAGGTGAGTTTCAGGTCTTGTGTGACAAGGCGTTGATTGATCACCGAACCACGTTTCGAAATCATCCAGAGGCAGATGGTTTAGCTAAGTGTGTGGTACAAACAGTGAAAAGGGCATTGCGCAAATATGGCTTGCAAAAAAACCACCTAGGGGATTGGGATATTCAATCACCATGGTTGGCCATGGAATATTGATTTAGTCGTCAGGCATTTTTGGCTTCCTTCTCACATTATTTTCTATTATACGGCCAAGATCCAGACTTGCCAACAACAATTCGTCAGAGTCTAGTGAGGTGGTGAACTTTGATGACCCGGAGATGTGGTTGAGGGTGTGTTCTCAACGTGCAGAGCTCTTTCGAAGAGTTATGCCAACAACATTTGAAAACCTTGCCATTGTTCAACACAAGGATACATTACAATATGCGATTATTCGGGATGGAGGTTATTGACCATCGATTCGTAGGTTCCATGTGGGGGACTATGTTTATTTGCAACAGACTACACTAACGACATTGGATGTAACGGCATGCCGCACTATCTTACGAATGCGAGAGGCATTAGCTTCTAGAGTTCTCATGTTAGAGGGTCATGATGGTGTTGTTTGGAAGGACCATGTGCGTAATTGTGTGCCATGTCACCTCCCAAATGTGGATGGTACAGTTGACCCAAGTTTGGCAGTGGTATGGGCCGGCTTGAGGTGTATGTTATGTGG
>Ga0116227_10009477_pt1 | contig 17647 bp, 7 predicted proteins | sample S1TSphgellanicum_FD_89693 | JGI IMG/M metagenome (GOLD analysis project Ga0116227, IMG submission 89693) | Host-associated microbial communities from peat moss isolated from Minnesota, USA - S1T2_Fb - Sphagnum magellanicum MG | ecosystem: Host-associated > Plants > Peat moss > Unclassified... | reverse complement strand
TATCGCTCGTATTAATTTGCCCTATACAAAAGTGGCTAACGTAGAAATAGCCGTTGTAAAAAGTCTGCCGCAATACCCTGCTCTGAACATAGAAACAACTTTAGGGTCAAAAGTTAACTTCGCTGTAAAAGATGCTAAAATTTTACAGGCGCCAATTTTCCCTGCAACAGCAGGTTATCACCTGGTAGACGAAGTAGTGAAATTAGGAAATTCGCCCCAAAGGCGCGTATTTAAAATCAAGATAAACGACCCCGCAGCCGCAGCAGGATTGGCTGCCAGTGTGGTCGATAAAATCTCAGCCGGCGCAAAATGGGAGACTGTCGATTTTTCAAAACAGTTTAACGGAGACATCCGCCTGTTATTTAAACAGCAATATTTATCCCCAAGGCCGCAAACCAGTTCGCTGCGCCTGGCTACCGATGGTTATTCTACCTGGCAGGCTATGTTGGGGCCAAATACTTCGGGCAAATCTAATCCGTCTACAGCGCCACCTGTTGATCTGAACAATATACCTCAGCTATTAGGTCCAAATTCGAATTTGATGACGAAGCAAGGTGTGCCCTTTGCTTGGCATGCGTCAGAACAGAATATTATGCTTACTTCCTTATGGGACAATTGGCCTAAAAAGGTTGTCATACCTATAAACAAAAAAGGGAGCGCTATTTATTATTTATTATGCGGGTTTACGAACCCCATGCAGGGTCGCATAGCTAACGCGGTTTTAAAAGTGAAATATGCTGACGGTCAAACCCAGGAACTGGCAATTGTTCCGCCATTAAATTTTTGGTCGATGTGCGGTTTCGGCGGATCGGATTACAATTATGATCGGGACTTCTTCAGTCTCCCCAAAAATCCTCCTGAAACGCTCCAGCTGGGTAATAACTGCCGGGCCATTGTATTGAACCAGCGACTGCGTCCAGGTGTGGTAGTTGAAAATATAACGCTTGAGACTCTGTCGCAGGAGGTAATGATCGGGCTGATGGGAATAAGTTTAATGAATTAAAAATCACCGATATAATCTTTAAAAAGATGTAAAGAGTAGATTGCCGTTTGAAATGCCATTAATAAAAATAATATGATAAAAAATTTCCTGTCCTTCAAAAAATTAAAAGACCTTGGTTTATTGTTGATTTTCTGTGTGTTGACCTTGGGCGCCAAAGCCCAAAACCAGCCTGTTACTTTAACCCAGGATGCCGAAAGCGCGACTTTGGAAAATGGTATAGTAATCGCTAAAATTAAAAAATCCAATGGTAATCTTATATCGCTGCGGTATAACGGAATTGATATGCTGAGCAAAGGGGGTGGGTATTGGAATATTTACGGTTACTCAAAGATAAAGGAGAATACACAGGAAAAAGGTACGTCACCGGTAGTTACTATTACCCACGACCCGGCTGCAAACGGCGGCGATATAGGCGAAGTGGCCTTACGTTTTCCCTATACCGGGCAGGAAAAGACCGTTCCTTTTGATATCGAGATACGCTATACGCTCCACCGCGGCGATTCAGGTATTTATGGATGGACCATCGCAGACCATGACCCTAAATACCCGCCTTTTAACGTGGAGGTAAGTACAGTGTGTTTTAAACTTAACCCGGATGTGTTTGACTTTTTATCGATTGATAAGGACAGGCAAAAACATATGAGCAGTGCCGAAGACTGGGTGAAAGGAACACAACTTAACCTTTGGGAAGCGCGCCGCATCAACACAGGTATACACGCGGGCGAAACAGAACACAAGTATGATTACACAGCACTTTTTTCACAAATGCAGGCTTACGGATGGAGCAGCACCAAGCGTAATGTAGGGCTGTACATAGTTAACCCGAGTTTTGAATATATGAACGGCGGCCCGGTAGGGCTTGATTATGGCGGCCACATTGATGTGAAAGCTGCGTTGCCCGCAGACCCGACCTTATTGTTTATTTGGCATAGCCCTCATTACGGTGGCCGTGCCATACAGGTGAATGCCAATGAGCGCTGGCAAAAGATAGTGGGACCATTCCTGATATATTGCGACAAGGGGGCGAATCCGCAGGCGATGTGGCAAAATGCATTAACCCGTTTGGATAAGGAAAAAAAGTCCTGGCCATACAATTGGGCCATCGCACCTGGTTATGAGCACGCCAATGAGCGCGGCAGCGCCAGTGGCAGTCTTGTAGTGCGCGATCCACAAAATGTGAAAGCTACTGCCGCGGGTGCTTGGGTTGGTTTGGCAGCAGCCCCGTACGAAACCGGAGCAAGCAAATATGGGCCGGTGGTCGTCGATTGGCAAACGGACGGTAAACACTATGAGTACTGGGTTCACGCCGACCAGTCAGGTAAATTTACAATTCCAAATGCGCGGCCGGGCAAATATGTCCTATATGCTTTTAATGATGGAATTTTTGGAGAATACAGCCGCGCCGACGTCACCATTGAAGCAGGGAAAACAACCAACCTGGGTATGATGACCTGGGTGCCTTTTAGAAATGGCAAACAACTCTGGGACATCGGGATACCCAACCGCAGCGCGGCGGAGTTTCGCCATGGTGACCACTACTGGCAATGGGGTTTATATAATCTTTATCCCCAGGAGTTTCCAAATGATGTGGATTATATAATCGGCAAAAGTAATTACAAAACCGATTGGAACTATGCCGAACCGCCGCGCCCGGATGGCAAAGGTGGTTATACGAATACAACCTGGAAAATTGAATTCAACAGCCAGGAGCCTTCCAAAGGCACCGCCGTATTGCGCTTAGCGGTTTGCGGGGCGAGGGGAGGACCGGTAGATGTAAAGCTTAACGGCAATTCCATAGGCACAACCGGTCCGTTGCCCGAATCAGGCGTAATGCACAGAGATGGTATCCGGTCAGCAGCATTGAATGTCTATGACTTTTCTTTCGACGCAGCTGCATTAAAACCAGGCAATAACATCATCGAATTAACCAAAGAGGCCAGGGCATGGACAGATGGTGTACTATACGACTATGTGCGTTTGGAATTGAACGATAAAAAGCCTTTTAAAGAAGGAAATTAACAACATTTATAATACAGCTATTGATGAAACGATCTGAAAGCCGCCGTAAATTTTTAAAGGATGCAACAGTAGGTGGCCTGAGCGTGACCCTATTGGGTTTGGGTAACGCGCCGTTATCTGCCGAAAACTTACGTAGAGGTACGCAAATAGCACTCCCTAAAGAGCCGGAAGCTGTCGCGGTTAAATGGCTGGATGACCAGGCGCCGGGAACACCCTATGGTGTAAGCTGGGGCGTTCCCTGGCCCCGGTCGGTGATGTCTAAGGGTAAACAAATAACCGTGAAAACACCGGAAGGGAAAATTGTGCCTACTCAAAGCTGGCCGCTGGCTTACTGGCCTGATGGTTCGGTGAAATGGTCTGGCGTGGCAATCGCAGCAAATCCGGATTTACCGTCACGGCTTAAAATTGAAGTAAAAAACACGGTTGCTCCTTCATCGCCTATTTTTGTTAAGAATGATGACCGGTCAATAGAGATCTCTACCGGTGCATTTATATGTAATATCCCACGTAAAGGAACGAGTCTGATCGATTTTATCAGGATTGATGGCCGTGATATTGCAAGAAACGGGAAATTGCTTGTTATTAAAGAAGACCGGTCAAACTATGAAACCGGCCGTATATTGCGCGAAGAAGAATATGTTAGCCAGGTAACCTCTGCAACGGTAGAACAGTCTGGCCCGGTTCGGGCGGTCGTATGCGTAAAGGGTATGCATGCCAGTCATGACCGTGCCTGGTTACCTTTTACGTTACGTTTTTATTTCACGGCAGGCTTATCAAGTATACGTATCGTACACTCTTTTGTATTTGACGGAGACGAAAATAAAGATTTTATAAAAGGTTTGGGCTTGTCATTTACCGTTCCTTTTCGCGAAGAAAAGCAAAACCGGCATATCCGTTTTGCAACTGATAAGGATGGTGTTTGGGCTGAACCGGTTTTAATGAGCCCAGGTTATAGGCCACAATTGGTTAAGGATGCCGTGCGAATGAACGAGCAGCAGATGTTAGGTAAACGAATACCGAATTTGGCCGAACTTGACCCTAAAACTAAAGCGCAGTTTGAAACAATCGCCTTATGGGATAGCTTTAAACTGAGTCAGGTTACACCCGGTTCTTTTTCCATAGACAAAAGAACCAATCTGGCAAGTTCATGGCTGCATGCAGCAAATGGGAACCGCTCCCGGGGTTTTGTTTTTGTAGGAGATGTCTCCGGCGGGCTCGGCGTAGGTGTGAAGCATTTTTGGGAAAAATACCCGTCGTCCCTGGAAGTTGCCGATGCGTCTAAAGAAGCTGCGGAACTTAAAATCTGGCTTTGGTCACCGGATGCCCCGGCAATGGATATCAGGCATTACGATACGATTGGCCATGACGGTACCGTATCATACGAAGATCATCAGGATGGGTCCAGTACGCCTTACGGAATTGCCAATACTTCCGAACTTACCTTATGGCCATTAGGCAATACTCCTGAAAACAAAGACATGGCAAACATGGCTAAAATCAGCAATGAACCGCCCTTAATGGTTTGCCTGCCCGAGTATTACCATCAACTATCGGTATTTGGCGCGTGGAGCCTACCTGATCGTTCCACACCCGATAAAGTGGCTATGGAAGTGCAACTGGACCATGCCTGGACTTTCTTTTCGAAAGAAGTGGAGCAGCGCAACTGGTATGGCTTTTGGGATTTTGGCGATTTTATGCGTACTTACAGTACCATGCGCCACGGTTGGTTGTATGATATCGGAGGTCATGCCTGGAACAATACCGAGTTAATGGCCGATGCCTGGCTATGGTATACTTTTTTACGTACTGGCCGCGCGGATGCCTTTCGTTTGGCTGAGAATATGACACGTAGCACCAGCGAAGTGGATGTTTACCACATCGGACGTTTTGCCGGTATAGGTTCCCGACATAATGTAAAACATTGGGGCGACGGGGCTAAGGAACTGCGGATAAGCGAGGCTTATTTAAAGCGCTTTTATTATTACCTCACAACCGACGAACGCACCGGGGATTTGATGCGCGAGGTATTAACAGCAGATGAAAACATTCATAATGCTTTGCCTTTGCGAAAGGGTCTCCCGCGTCCGGAAGTGCCTGTAGTTATACGTACCGGACCCGACTGGATTGCGCTCGCCAGCAACTGGATGACGGAGTGGGAACGGACCGGGGATATAAAATACCGGGATTATGTGTTAGCGGGTATGCGGAGCATAGGTGCGATGCCGGATGCGTTTGCCAGTCGGATTGCTATGGGGTATGACATTAAAACCAAGCGGTTATATGATATTGGTGAACCTAACATTAAAACTTATGAATTTGTGGTGTTGTTTGGGGGCGACCAGATCGCTTATGAGATGATGCAACTGATTAGTTGCCCTGAGTTTGAAAAGGCCTGGAATGGATTATACGAAATATGGGCTAAGCAAACGCCCGGGCCGAGCAGTAACGCGCGTATTACCGCCTACATGGCCCATTTAACAGGTAACCCTGAATACGGGCACAAAGCCTGGCAGCTTTTGCGCGATAGTTTACATGAAAATGGCCGCGACAGGTTCCCGGCCGTAATTAGTGAAGTGGCCGGTTCGGACGTTTCTAAGCCAATTACCGAAATACCCGGTGTAAATACACCCGGGACGGCGCAGTGGGCCTTAAGTATTATTACAGCTACGGAATTGGCCCGAAATTTTTACAAACCTTTATAACGATTTTTTTCATGAAAATTTTTACAAAATCTTTATTTTTTATTTTTTGCTTGCTTTATATAAGCAGAGCCCAGGCTCAACGCTTATTTGCGATAAGCGGCAACTATAAAATTGTTACTGTCAACCTGCCGGAGGGCAATCCCGAAAAGGATAAGCCTTTATTTAAAAACCAGGTAAGTGCCGATGCTATGATTGTTGCCTGCGAAGGGATACCTGCAGGCAAACTGGTTATAGAACTGACCTTTATGGAAACGGAATATAAGAAAGCCGATCAGCGTGGTATGGCGATTTTTGCCAACGGGCTTTTGTTAACTGCCAACCTGGATGTTTTTAAAGAGGCTGGCGGGGCTTTTAAACCGTTGGTAAAACGGTATGATTATGATTTTGAGGGCGACCGTATCAATATTAATCTGAATGGCATTGGGGTAAATGCCATCCTTAACGGGGTCAAGGTTTACGATAGTACAGGTAAATTGCTTGGTACGGGAGATGCCTTATCCATGAAAAAAGACCGCATCCTGATGAAAGACAACCGTACCAGGCCAATTAAACCAGTGAGCATAAGCGAAACCCCTTTTTATAATGTTGACCACAGTCCCCTGGGGGCCTATTCGACATTTGTATACGGCATGGAAGCCAGCGGCGGCATGCAGATGTCTGCCGCACGTTCGGGCGAAGGGGATGGTATTTTACCGCATAAGGGCGTTATGATAGCCACTAAGAACGGTAGCAAGGTGCGGGTTATGCCATTTTGTAGCGAACCCCAGTCTTTAACAGGTGACGCTGCATATATTAAAGCCAATGAGGTTAAGCATGATCTATCAGCAGGGGTAGATGCCTGGCAAATTGGAGCTGGTGTAAGCTGGAAACATTACATGCCTTACTGGCCGTTGAAGGAAATCGACAAGGCATCAGAAAAAGAAAAGGCACAGTTTGCGCTGCCCGCCACCTGGATGGTTTTTGAACTCGACAATACCAAAGGGACGGAGCCGTTACAGGTATTATTCGGCCTGCAAAACAGCAAAACGTCTATACAAAACTGGGGTGGTTTTAAAGGTTACGTAATTGATGAGTACAGCGCTTTGGCTATTAAAAATGAAGATGGCGAGTTGGTGAATAGTACTGAGGTGAAAAATCAGTTTGGTTTGCAAGGGGCGGCGGCATGTTTTCTGTTCAATGTGCCCAAAGGGGAAAAAAAGAAGGTGAATGTTGTCGTGGCGCATTTCCGCGGAGATTCTTTTTCGGACATTGGCGGCGAGCCGCTTTCTTTCTATTTTACCCAATATTACAAAAATATAGCTGATGTAGTACATAAGGCCGCCGCAACCACCCCGGAAGCGATTGCATCTTGCGAAAAATTGGACATGCTATTTAACCATTCCCCAGAAAATGAGTATCGGAAATTTCAAATTGCACATTCGCTGCAATCTTACCGATGGAATACGGTGCTTTATCAAACCAATCTCACCCATAAACCTATTTGGGCAGTGCTTGAAGGAGAGTATAGCTGTATCAATACTTTTGATTTAACAGTTGATCATGTTTTTCACGAATTGGCATTGCATCCCTGGACAGTACGTAACGAACTGGATATGTTTGATAAATATTACTCTTTTACCGATACGCTTAGGTATCCTGGTAGCGATAAGCGATATCCGGGAGGCCTGGGCTTTGCGCATGATATGGGCGGCGGGCTAAGTTTTAAAAAAGGAAGCGGGATATATAAGGTTCCGATGACACAGGAAGAACTGCAAAACTGGATATTATGTGCCGGTTTGTACTACAAAAAAACCAACGACATTACCTGGCTCCGTTCAAAACGCCAGCTGCTTTACAAATGCCTGCTATCTATGCAGGTAAGGGACGATATTGACAGTACCAAACGCGACGGAATTACATCGCTGCTTTCCTGTATCGGTAAAAATGACCGAGATATAACCACTTACGACGCGATGGATAAATCGCTGCAGCAGGTGAATAATAGTTTGTACATCAGTGTAAAGTCTTTTTCATGTTACCTGTTTATGCGGGAGTTATTTAAAACCCTGGGCGACAAGGCAACCGCTGATATCTGCGAAAAAACAGCCCGGCTTACGGCAAACAGCATCGTATCTTATTGGAACCCCGGAAAAAAATATTTTCCTGCTGTATTCAATGATCCGTCAATCGATTCAAAAATTATGCCTGCTATTGAAGGATTGATATTCCCATACATGATGGGTTTGCGAAATGAGGTGTCATTAACCGGGCCATATCAGAACCTGATATCCAATCTGAAAACACATATGGAAACCATTATGAAACCGGGTATATGTATTAATCAAACCGGAGGCTTTTTACTATCCAATACCAGTAAAACCACCTGGGAGAGCAAAGTGTTTCTAGAGCAATATATCGCAGAAAATGTTTTAGGTATAAAAATGCCTGTAGAAACAGCCAGGGCTGATGCAATACAGGCAGCTTACGAATTGCTTGGAGCACCAACGGTAGGTTGGTCTGACCAGATCAGGGTTAAAAACGGAACGGCTTACGGTGGCCGGCATTACCCGCGGGGAGTAACCAGCGCCTTATGGTGGTTGTATTCCGCAGAGGGCAATCAGGTTAATTAAAGATAATATGCCATCAAATTTTGTTTAAATCACCTACTTTATTAATTACTGATTAAAGGATATTTGACATTACCAATTATTGCGTTTTAAACCCATGAGCAAATAGTTTATTATGAAAAAAATACTTGTTGCAGTACTGCTGTTTGCTTTTACGGCAAACGTTTTTGCCCAGTCTATTTTTATAAAAACCTCTAAAAAGGATGCGGAGGTTAATCCTGACCCGGTTTATACACTGGAGGGTAATGCTTTTGTGCGGCATAACGGAGATCGGTTTAATAACAGACCGCTTTACTGCAACCAGATTAGCGGACTTGTGGTAACGGGCGATAAACCTTTAATGCGTTTCGGAGAAGGATCGGTTCAGGGCGGTACCTTCATGCTGGCTATTGAACATAATCATAAAGCAAAATGGCTGACAGAATGTACTGATATTACCTCGAAGTACAGTGCAGACCGTATGGAATGGATCATTAAAGATGCGCAATCAGGCTCCGCGGTCATAAAATTAGAAGTTGTTCCGCCTGCCGACGGAAACGGCATGTATGTACGTGTACATGTGGAAAATGCCCAGCCTGGAGATAAGCTGATCTGGGCCTTTGGCGGTTTGGTTGGATTAAAAGGCGGTATGCTTGGCGATTGGGATATCACGACCAACGGACGAGAAAAATCCATGCTGGTGAATTTTTTACCGGCTGATTGTACCGGTAACCAGTACATGTTTGATCATGATAATTTTACCATCAAATCAAACATTGGGAGGGCTTCGGCATCTTTAACCACCGGACGCTGCAGTGCCCCGTCCAAGATTGTGATTGCCGATGCTGATGCGTGGGCCGATCCTATAAGACTTTTAGCAAGCAGCGGTAAAGAAAGATCAATTTTATGTTCTGAAATCGATCTTGGAGGTAAAAATGATATCTATTGGGGATTTACCGGCATAAAGGTTAATGAGAAAGCAGAATTGAAACCCGTTATTGCCATGTTTAATTCAGGCATGCAACGTGCCCAGACTTTAGAAAACAGGGTAGTGGTGGAAACACCCGATGCAAGATTAAACGCGGTAGTTGCGGCTTCGAACGCGGTTACGGATGCTGTTTTTCGCGATGGGGTATTTACACATTCGGGCATGCGCTGGGGTGTACCGCTTTTAGGCTGGCGCACAACCTTTGGCGGTATTGCCTATGGCTGGCACGACAGGCTTAAAACCTTTGCCAAACTGGCGCTGGCAAAGCAGATCAAAGAATCTGACAGGACGAATAACGAACCTGATCCCAGGTACAGGCTATCAAGCCAGGCGCCTAATGCCCGCGTATTTGGTAAAGGAAGGGTTGATTTTCATCAGCCGACACATTATGATATGCAAAGCCAGTTTTTTGATCAGCTCGTATATGCCTGGCGTGCAACGGGGGATGCTGAACTGGAAAAGTTATTGCGCCCGGCTCTGGAGCTGCATACGCAATATATTGATGAATGTTTTGATCCGGATGGCGATGGTTTATACGAAAGTTACGCCAATACCTGGCCTACGGACAACCAGTGGTACAACGGCGGCGGTACCGCCGAGGAAACCGCCTATGCCTACACCAGTCATCGTGCTGCGCTCGAAATGGCTCGTCATGCCGGCGATAGCGCATCTGCTAAAATGCATGAGGCCAAACTGGCCATGATGAAGAAAAACCTCATTAAAAAAATGTGGGTTCCGGGCAAGGATTTTGTTGGTTCCTGGGTTGAGCAGGGCGGCCACGAACGCCTTCACGAAGATTGCTGGCTTTATTCCATTTTTTGTCCTATTGATGCAGGCATGCTAACACAGACCCAGGCGGCACAATCGTTATACTACACCGAATGGGGCTTGCAGCGGGATAAAATGCCGTACGGCGGCGAACGCTGCTGGGCCTCCAATTGGGTGCCTTCCATATGGTCGCTGCGCGAGATGTGGCCTGGTGATAATTACCAGCTCGCTTTAGCTTACTTTCAAACTGGTTTGGGCGATGAGGGATGGAATTTGATGAAAGGCGTATTTCCGGATATGGCGTTTTATGGACGCGTTCCCGGCGATCTGGGTTTCCCGAACGGAGGTACTGATTTTAACGATTGCGCCAGTATGTTCTGTAGAACAGTAGTCGATGGATTATTTGGCTACAGACCCGATTACCCGAACGGTATCGTTAAGATTGCCCCGCAAATACCATCGGACTGGAATCAGGCTAAAATTAAAACACCCGATTTCTCATTAGCTGTCGCCAAAAATTCGTACCGGGTAGATCTGACCAACGCTGCTGAGATGGATCTGCGTTTACCGGTAAGAACCCGTAAGGTGATTTCGGTAATTGTAAATGGTAAACCTGCCACATTTGAATTATTGCCAGGATTTGGCTGTAGCATTGTTAAAATAAGGGTATTAAAAACAAAAACAGCGGATGTTAAGATAACTTGCGAGGATGGCTTGCCGCAATACTCCGCCATAAACTTAGAAACAAAAACAGGTAACAGTCCCGCCCTTACAGCTTTAAATGCCAAAGTTATAAAAGAAGGCAAGGTGCCGGCAACTGCTGGTTACCATCTTGTACAATCATCGGTTGAGGTGGGCAGCGCGCCGCAGTACAGGCTGTATAAAGTTAAAGTAAACGATACAAAAGCGGAAGCCGCGGAAGCTGCTCATTATTTTGACAAGGTTCCCGAAAAAGCGAATTGGAAAAATATTGACATGACCAAGCAGTTTAATGGTGATATCAAAACTATCTTTTTACAAAAATACTTATCACCAAGGCCGAATACAGCGTCCTTAAGGCTGGCTACTGATGGCTATTCAACGTGGGACCTGGCCTTAGGCGGACCTGATAAAAATCCTGCTCCTGTGATTGACCTGGTTAATGTGCCATCCTTAAAAGAAGGGACGTCAAAGTTACGCACGCCGCAGGGGGTACCATTTGCATGGGGGAGTGATGACCGCAATATAGCCTTTACATCGATGTGGGACAACTGGCCTCATCAGGTAACCATACCTGTTAACAGCAAAGGGGATGGCATTTACTTGCTGCTGTGCGGTTTTACCAACCCGATGCAGGGGCGGATCGCCAATGCTGAGATCAGAATGAAGTATACGGATGGTGTGGTTGAAAAAATGCCCATAATCCCGCCGTTCAACTTTTGGTCATTGTGCCGTTTTGGCGGCGGCGACTATAACTATGACAGGGATTGGTATGCCTTACCCAAGGTGCCGCCAGCGATCGTACAATTGGGGAATAATTGCAGAGCCATACAACTTAATTGGAAGCTGCGCCCCGGTGCAACGTTGGAAAGCCTCACATTGGAAACCTTTTCCCAGGAAGTTATTATCGGTTTGATGGGAGCAAGTGTTGTTAATACCAGGTAAAGCTAAGGGGTATATCAATGTTAAGAGTTGCTCATGGTATTTGGTACGCGAAAATATTTGTTGCTCAACGTAACCTTCGCGGCGAATACATTACCATGAGAATTGTTAACCTTTTGGTATACGAAACGGTTTGCTGTAATCTATTAATATCTCTAAAGAGATTTCACATGATGTGAAATCTAACAACAACTGATATGATAAAAAGACTAACTTATTGCGTAACGACCCTGCTGTTTTTTTCAGTTTACCTCCAAGCTCAGCCACATCAAATAGCTCCGTTCAAAGACGGCGAAGTGGTATGCTTTGTAGGCAACAGTATTACACATGCTGGAGAATTCCATCATAATATCTTTTTATATTACCTGACCCGTTTTCCTGAAAAAAAGATCCAATTTTATAATAATGGTATATCTGGCGATGTAACAGCCGGCATTTTAAAGCGTATGGACGATGACATACTTTTTCATAAGCCTACGACCGCGGTAATTATGATTGGTATGAACGATGTACAACGTAATTTATATACCACAAACAAGAACCCGGGCGGTGATACACTCCAGCGACGCGCCCTCGCCTTAGCGACATACCGTCATAATCTTGATAGCATTGTAAGAATATTTTTGCAAAATAAGATCAGAGTTATTTTACAAAAACCATCAATCTATGATCAGACAGCAGTATCGCCCCGGCCTAACAGCCTGGGTTCAAATGATGCTTTAAAAATTTGTGCAGGTTATATGCAAGAGATAGCCGACCGTTATAAACTGGATATTGTAGACTATTGGACAATCATGGAAGACATTAACACCCGCTTGCAAAAAGCTGATCCCTCTGCTACGATAATAGGTGGCGACCGGATCCATCCGGGGCCGCTGGGAAATCAAATTATGGCATACCAGTTTATTCATTCAACAGATTTGACTGCTTATACCACCAACCTTGTGATCAAAGACACCAGAAACGAAAGCAATAAACAAAGCTTTAAAGCCGAAGTACTTGACTTAACAAGAACGGCTCAAAACTTAACGTTTAAGACTAAAGAATACGCCTTACCCTATGCAGTGAGAACAACCGCGCTGGAGTCGTTAAATCTTGTTCCGCTTACAGACTCCATCAATTATCAGCGAATCGAAATTGATAACCTCAAAGCCGGTAATTATGAGTTGCGGATTAATGATATCATTATCGGCGATTTTCAGTCAGCGCAATTACAAAAAGGGATCAATTTATCGGATTACAGAAACACGCCTCAATACGCCAGATCTTCAGATCTCCGGAAATATTTGGACGAGAATTATTTTCCGGTTGAAGCCAACTGGCGAACGGTCAAGTTTTTTGAATACAGGTACCTGTCAGGATTTGCAGGTAAGAATGATACCGCGGCAGTTCGAAAGTACATGTACGAAAAATATCCTGCTATCAGCGAACCTGTCAGAAATTCAGTAAATAAGTATAATGAGTTACAACCCAAAAAAGCAGAGCTGCTCAAACAATTAAAGCTGCTCAATTTGGAAGCACATCAAAAGGTGATGCCTGGTATATACACTTACAAGATCACAATACTGGATTAGCAGGAATTGTGTCGCTGTTCGAATTTAAAGGGTATGTCTGCAAATTATGCGCCCTCCCCTTACTTATAATAATATTACGAAATAATTTAAACCCTTTTATGAAAGCCAACAAAAACGTTTTTGCGTTTATTTTGATCACTTCGCTTTTTTTTCTTTGGGGCTTTGCCCATAATTTAGATCCGATTTTAATACCGCATTTAAAAAAATCATTTACATTGACCACAGTGCAGGCAACGTTGATTGATTCATCTGTTTTTGCCGCCTATTTCATCATGGCAATTCCTGCAGGTGTGCTGATGAAAAAATTTGGTTATAAAAGCGGGATTATCGTCGGTCTGCTAACTTTTGCATTAGGCGCGTTTCTCTTTATACCAGCTGCTGATACGCAATCATACACTTTCTTTTTAATCGCACTATTCATCATTGCCTGCGGGTTAGCTACATTAGAAACTGCCGCTAATCCCTATGCGACCGCATTAGGGGATCCGGAAACGGGAACCTTCAGGCTAAATTTGGCTCAATCGTTCAATGGACTTGCGGCTGCATTGGCGCCGGTTATCGGGGCGCGGATCATTTTAACCAAAGGATTTACCGATCAGCAACTTGCTGCGATGTCTGACTATGCGCGCAAGCTGGCTTTGGCTAACGAAGCTGTCTCTGTCAAAATGCCTTATCTGGTTCTAGGTAGCTTACTCGTCATTATTGCTATTGCTTTTTCCCGAATAAAATTACCTGAAATTCAAAGAATTGATGAGCATCCGACAAGTGCCAGCATTTTTCATGCCTTGAGACACAGGCACCTATCATGGGGTGTTGCTGCTCAGTTTTTTTACGTTGGTGCTCAGGTGTCCGTATTTAGTTTATTTATCTTATATGCGACCAAATCTGCCGGGATCAGTGAGGTCAGGGCTGCGGACTATCTCGGGATCTGTGGCATCGCTTTTTTAATTGGACGAATTTCGGGTACTGTCATTATGCGATTCATCAAACCCAATATTTTACTGGCCGTCTACGCAATAATCAATATAGGATTGTGTCTGGTCGCCATCAAGGCCCACGGTCTGATCACTGTATACAATGCTATAGGAATTTGTTTCTTTATGTCGATTATGTTTCCCACCATTTTTTCATTGGGTATTAAAGGCTTGGGGGGAGACACCGAGTTTGGAAGCAGTCTGATCATCATGTCGATTGTTGGCGGTGCCATTATTCCAAGGATTTTTGGTATGATCAGCGATGCGACCGGCAACATTCAGTATGGGTATATCGTGCCTTGTATTTGCTTTGTTTTCATCGCCTACTTTGGACTGAGCGGTTATCGGATAGAACAATTTAAAACAAATACCCAATTAATGACTCATCCACGTTAAGTTAAATATCGTTCAGATTTTGAGAAACCTTGCTCCAACATTATTCGATAACGTATTAAAATTGACAGCGTAACAATTACAGATGAATCGCAAACTTCCAAAGCAATACCCCATCCCAATCAGAATACTTATAATCTTACTGGGGATGATGTCCGGCCGTGCAATGGCAGATATCAGGTTACCTGCACTTATTGCCGATAACATGATTTTACAGCAAAAGTCCGAAATTATGGTTTGGGGATGGGCTGATCCTAGGGAGAAGATCAGGCTCTCCGGTAGCTGGGCCAAAATTGAACCCATTACCCGGGCGGATGAAAAGGGCAGTTGGAAAATCTTATTAGCTACACCCGCAGCTAATAAGATTTCGTACACATTGAAGTTTAAGGGTAATAATACTATTGTGGTAAGGAATGTTATGCTAGGAGAAGTATGGCTTTGCTCCGGACAATCCAATATGGAATTCACATTGGCGAAAGGACCCTCAGGATATCAAAATGGCGTGAATGATTTTGAAGCAGAGGTAGCCAAAATAAATAATCCATTAATCAGGGTGTATGCCATTCCGAGGACGATCGGCGATAGTGCGCTAGCTGATACAAAAGGCAATTGGAAGGAGGCGAACGCTCAAAACGCACGTCTTTTTTCGGCGGTGGCTTACTATTACGGGAGGGAGTTATTCGGAAAGCTGAATGTTCCTATAGGATTGATCAGTTCATCCTGGGGAGGAACCAAAGCTGAAGCCTGGACCCCAAAGGATGTCTTGCTGGCAGATTCTGATTTGCAGATCATCGTCCGTAATTTCGACGAACGTGTTAAAGCGTACCCGCAAAATTTAAAAAGATACGAAGCGGACTTTGCCAAATGGAAATTGGACACCGCAATAGCCAAAAAAAAATCATTGTCATTATCCAGACCTCCGACAAGGCCCAATATTGCCAATGCGGATTCTCCGGGCAAGTTATATAATGGCATGATTGCGCCAGTATCGCCATACAAAATAAAGGGAGTTATATGGTATCAAGGGGAAAGTAATGCCGGCCGTGCCTATCAATACCGCAAATTATTTCCAACGTTGATCCGTAGCTGGCGGAGTGATTTTCACAACCCCAAAATGCCGTTTTACTTTGTGCAGATCTCGCCGCACAACTCTCAAAATCCAGAAATTCGCGAAGCTCAGCTCTTAACTTACCGGATCGCACCTTATACTGGCATCGTTGTGACGACAGATAACGGAGATTCGGTAAATATACACCCGCGAAATAAAGAACTGGTTGGGAAGAGATTGTCGATCTGGGCGCTATCCCATGATTATGGTTATAAAGGTCTTGCCTATTCAGGACCCTTATATAAAAGTATGCAAGTTGAAAAGGGTATGATCAGCGTTAAGTTCGACGAAGCGGACGGTGGCTTGGTAGCAAAAGATGGAGATTTGAAGGAATTCACCATTGCCGGCGATGACCAGATTTTTTATCCGGCCCAGGCTAAGATAAAAGGGAATACTATTATCGTTACCAGCATGCAAGTTCCGAACCCGGTTGCGGTGCGTTTTGCCTGGCGTAATGTTCCTTGTCCCAATCTGTACAATTCAGCAGGGTTACCGGCTTCGCCATTTCGAACAGATAACTGGAAAGGCATTACTGAAGGTAAAAACTGATTGTTATTTTGTTTACCCCATTTTGGGGGTTATAAAATTCAAGGCCTATTTATCAATTAATTATGATAAAAACTTTCTATTTACTTATAGCAGCACTTTTACCCGTATCCGTTTTTGCGCAAAAAATTGATAGCAGGGAAAAATACGACCTGAATAATGATAAGGTATTGTATACCATTGGGTACGCACATCTCGATACGGAATGGAACTGGGACTACCGAACGGTTATCGATCAATACATTAAAAAAACGATGGTGGATAATTTTGTCCTTTTTGACAAATACCCGGACTATGTGTTCAACTTCACTGGGTCGCGCAGGTACCATATGATGAAAGAATATTATCCGGATCTGTTTAAAAAAGTCAACGACTATGTTCGGCAAGGGCGCTGGTTTGTTTCCGGTTCATCAGTGGATGAGGCTGATGTTAATATGTCCTCATCGGAATCTGTTCTGCGTCAGGTGCTTTATGGAAATCTTTTCTTCAAACGCGAATTTAATAAGCAAAGCATAGATTATATGCTTCCTGATTGCTTTGGATTTGTGGCTACATTGCCTTCTGTACTTCACCATGCCGGCTTGCTTGGCTTTTCGACCCAAAAGTTGAGGTATGGCTCAGCCAATGGCTTCCCGTTTAATGTCGGCGTATGGGAAGGTCCGGATGGCAACAGCGTTGTTGCAGCATTAAACCCAACAACTTATGGTTCGCATATTGTTAAAAGGTTAGACAAAGATAAAACCTGGATCGAACGTATGGACGCTGACGTGCAACGACTTGGTGTTGGATTTGATTACCGATACTATGGTATAGGCGATACCGGCGGCGCACCCAGGGATAGTGATGTTAGGAATGCAGTTGGGAGTCTTAAACACAGCGATAGCAATTTTAGGGTTGTTTTAACATCCTCCGATCAAATGTTTAGAGATATTACCCCAACACTTCGCGATAAATTGCCTACCTACTCTGGTGATTTGCTGCTTACCGAACACAGTGCTGGCTCGCTAACCTCTCAGTCTTATATGAAGCGCGCCAACAGAAAGAACGAAATACTGGCCAAATCGGCCGAGGAACTGGCCAGTGCAGCTAATTGGCTTGGCGGGGCAGTATATCCTGTTGATAAATTGAACAATGCCTGGGACTTGGTATTAGGAAGCCAGGTTCATGACGTATTGCCCGGAACGGCATCGCCTAAATCTTACGAATATGCCTGGAATGATGAATTTGTAGCGATGAACGGTTTTTCCGAAGTTATCAAAAATTCAGTCGGTGCTATTGCTCACCGGTTAAATACACAAACGCAAGGTAGGCCAATTGTGGTTTATAATCCTGTTGCGATTGACCGC
>Ga0116227_10009476_pt1 | contig 17647 bp, 10 predicted proteins | sample S1TSphgellanicum_FD_89693 | JGI IMG/M metagenome (GOLD analysis project Ga0116227, IMG submission 89693) | Host-associated microbial communities from peat moss isolated from Minnesota, USA - S1T2_Fb - Sphagnum magellanicum MG | ecosystem: Host-associated > Plants > Peat moss > Unclassified... | reverse complement strand
TTAAATAATATAGGGTTTTTGAAAAACTTTGATTAGTTAATTTTTTATAATAAAATTATATATTTGTAATAATTCGCCTTTAATTTTATAATCAATTATGCCAACCCCCCAAATTTTTTTTTTTTTTTTTTTTTTCAATTTATGTGTTCATCTTTGATGGCTTCATCATTGAAAAAATTAATTGAAGCCTTAGATGATACCAAAATAAATTAATTGTCATCTACTCTTGTACATCATGTGTATTTAGACAATAATATATTGCAATAGTAGAACATAAGGCAAATAGTATATGGGATACAATAAGGTGTTATTGGAAGCTTGTTAGGAATCCATTGGGAACTTGGGGAACATGTTAGAAAATCAAACACTTGAAAAATAGTCAACGAATAAACATCAATTAAAAATTTTACTCCACTACAACTCAAAAGTGGATGCCTTGATTAAACAAATTTAAGTTCTCTATAAAATTCAAGAGGGGTCAAAACATGTTAAAATGAACCAAAAAGGATGTTGAATAGTCTTTGAAATTTCAAACTTTTGTAGATATCTTTTTTAAAAAACATTTTAAAGTTATGATAATCATTCCAAGTTGTGCTAAATGATTAATATGAGTGTTAAGGATTCAAATTAAAAATTCATTTAATTTAGTTTTGAGTTTTGGTTCTAGTAAAGGACTTTTCAACTTGAACAATAGTTACATCAGATTTGTCAATTTTTCAAAAGATTAAGCCAAGGACTATCATAGTAAAGAAATTTTGATAGTAAAAAAATTAAGAGGATAGTAATCTATTACTCCAAATTAAAAATTTATGGAACTTGAAATTTAAAAAAATTCAATGTATGTTTCAAAATTCAACGTTCATTTTCGAATTTCAAGAATCCTTTGCCACATGTAAATGAGGTGTAATGCACATGACATATAAAACAAAGTCTTAGTTTATGATCCAAAAAACTAAATCCTAACGTAATTGACATGTATTGGAATGAATTGAAATTATGATCATTTTTCAAAATGAAATGTAGAATCTGGCAAAACTTGCACACTTTAGAAAACTCATAGTTATTCAACAAAGATTAATACAAAAAATGTGATGTATTGGGGAAACTATAAATATTTTTAATAACAAGTTGCAAAAGTGAAAAGGACCAAAAAAGGACTCACTATCCTTTTACAAAGTAATCATGCTGGTTCATTTTAGTGTGTTTTGACCCAGAGATTGAAACCAATTTTATAGTTGGTACTAGATTCTCTTTTGATTTTTGAATGTGTAAAAATATTAAGTATTAAATGATGTAAAGATTAACATAATATACTAATTTTTGTGTGTATCATGTGTTGTGACCCATATGTTTTATGTTTTGTGTATCATATGCATTGTACCCATATGCTTTGTGAACCATGTACTTGTCATTTGTGACCAATATGTGTTTGTTTTACCCACATTTGCAATAGCTACATATAGACATTAAAAATAATGATTAGATTTTCCCCACAAAAGCAATACTTGCATGTGTGTCCCAAAATGAACATCACAACATTTGCCAATTTCTGCAATACCCACATATAGGTATGCAAAAGACTTGGACTTGTTTCTTATGAACAAAACGAAATACCTATGTTTAGGTCAATAATCAGAAATTAATTCACATGTTTCTTGCACTTGATATATCATTTTTGTATTTTTGTATTACATTTTGGGATTGGGTCCTGCACTAGTCAATCTTTGAAGAACATTTACCAAATTATACAATACTCGCATTTAGGTCATTAATCATATATTGACTTACATGTTTTTTGCACTTGATATATCATTTTCATATTTAGGTATTGTGTTATGGGATTGGGTCTTGATTTAATCAATCTTTGAAAAACATTTACCAAATTATGCAATACCTTCATAAAGGTCCACGAAATAAGGATTGGTTTTAGGATATAGGTGGCAATACGTGAATACGGCACCCTAAATATGCACTGGTCTTTTGGGGTTTAGGCTACGATACACGCATGGGATCCATAAAATGCCCATTGGTTTTTTGGTAAGTTTGTGCATATTGTGCACTTGAAAGTTTATGATCAATGATTTGTAAATTGGAAATCTATGAATTTATAAAGTTGCAAAGTTGTTCACTTGCAATTTGATTTACAATTTTGTAATTTTTAACATGCACAAATTGTCATTATAAAATTATTTGTATGTAGATTTTCACATTTGAAAATTTTCAAAACTAAAAATGTGCATTTGCATATTTTAACTTTGCAATTTGTAATATTGTCATGTTGTAAATTTCCAGAATTTTAAATTTAAAAATTTTTAAAAAATAAATTGTAATATTGTAATGTGTAAATTTGTAACTTTGTAATGTATGATTTGTGATTTTTATTTTTATTTATTTTGTTACTTGCAAACTTGTAAACTTGCAATTTGTAATTATGTGCAAGACTTGCATGTGTTTTATTTACTTGTAAACTTGGAAACATTGTAAGTTGTAGGTTGAAATTTTTCATTTGTAATTTTGTACTTGCAAATCCTACAAATTTATATGTTATAATTTTACAATTTTGTAGTACATGCAAGTCTAAAGACATGCAAATTGAACATGTGCAATTACTTGTAAATATGCAAAAATGCACTTGCAAAATTTGTAATTTTGGTATTTGGTAAATTTTCATATTTGCAAACATGTACTTGCAATTTTAATTTTTATTGATATTTTAAATTGAGAAGATTTTTTTTTATAAATTTGAAATTCATAAACATGCACATGCAATTTATGAACTTGCAATTTTGCAATTTATAACTTTGTAGTTTTATATTTTGTAATTTGTAATTTGGTGATTTGGTGATTTGGTAATTTTGCATACTTGCAAACATGCACTTGCAATTTGTCAAATTGTAAATTTGTAATTATTAATTATTAATTATTAATTATTTTTTAAAAAATAAATTTTGCGAACTTGTAAACTTGCATACTTGTGAACTTGCAAACATGCACTTGCAATTTGTGAAATTGTAATTATTAATTTGTAATTTGCAACTTGCAATTCCTGCAAATTGGAAATTTATATGTTTATAATTTTGTAGTACATGCAAGTATGAAAACATGAAAATCTAGCATGTGCCAACTTACAAATATGCAAAAGTGCACTTGCAATTTGTGACTTTGTAACTTTGTAATTTGGTAATTTTACATATTTACAAACATGCACTTGCAATTTTAATATTTTTAATTTTGTAAATTTGAAATTTACAAATGAGCACATGCAATTTAGAATCTTGTAATTTTTTAATTTGCAAACTTGTGAACTTGAGTATGTGCACTTGCAATTTGTCAAATTGTAAATTTGTAATTTTAATAATTTTGCATATTTGCAACCATGTACTTGCAATTTTAATATTGTTTCATGTTGTAAATTGAGAAGTTTATAGTTTTATAAATGTGAAATTTACAAACAAGCACATGCAATTTATAATCTTGCAATTTTTCAATTTGTAACTTTGTAATTTTACATTTTGTAATTTAGTAATTTGGCAATTTTGCATACTTGCAAACTTGTGAACTTGCAAAAGTATACTTGCAATTTGTCAAATTGTAAATTTGTAATTATTGATTTGTAGTTTTTAAATTTGTAAATTTGCAAACTTGGTCATGAGTTGGTATCCTAAATTGTAGGTAGGTGAGGATAGGGGTCTACACCTAGGTAAGTAGGTAGGTAGGTAGATAGGTAGTCTAAGTAGGTGGGTATGTAAGTTAGTGAGTATGTAGGCTAGGAGGTAGGAGGGTAGGCCACCAATGCAAGCCCAAAATCCACACCAAAAGAAAACAGCCCAAAAACACAAAGTTTGGGCAAAAAACACTTTCAAAAAAATTGGGCAATCAATGGATTTTCTGGAGGGCAGTCTGAAAATTTTGGCAACCCATAAAATAATGTAAACTTGTCAAGTTTGCAATGTAAAAGTGGAGATGTGAAAATGGTGATTTGACAATGTGAAGTTGTAAATTTGGCAAGGTGCAATTGAGAATTTGACAATTGTCCATGTTGAATTGGCCACCTAGCAAAGTGCAGTAGGCATTGTAGCATTTTAGCAGTGTGCACCAGCAAACTTACCATTATGAGGATGTTAACTTGGAAAAACAGTAAATGGGAAGTTGACAAAAGAGTAAAGTGAGAAAGTACAACATGACAAAATAAGCGCCCCTTTGGTATTCCATATCTAGCATTTAAATTAGGAGCATGTCCAATTTTTTGTGCTCTCTATGATAAAGTTAGCATTAAAGTCCTCCCAAGTTTGACACATTCTCAGAACCTGAGTTTACTATTTCACGTCCAGGTTTTATGTAAAGTCAGCCTAACTGGGGACGAAAACTGAGAACTGGGGATTGACAACCAAAACCTGGGGTTTAGTTCACATAGTTAAGTGAACTTTGGTCTACCTAGTTTTAAGTGCCCAATGTGCTATATAGTTTTGGGGTTTTAAGCTTCAAGATTAGGCTTTAGAGTTTAAGGTTCTAGTTCACATAGTTTCACTTTTTTATTATTAAAGTTTGGCCTGTTTACATCAATATAGCCTCTTTTCTTCTCTCTTTTCTTTGCCCCTTCTTTCTATACGGGAGTGAATATGTAGGTACCTAGTTCCTTCATGGTACTACTGTACTATGGAACAGGCCCTACCATGTTGGAACTGGGTGAGATACCCTTCTCTCAGGAGATAATGGGTTCTAACCAATGTGGGGCGGGTATTTGATCTTTTTCATAACAGTCGGGTCCAGGTTTTAGAATTTCTGTTTTCTAAAGAAATGGGCAAGTCCAGTATTTTTATTTTTTATTTATTTAAAGAATAGGGCAGGTCTGGTTTTTAGAAATCCAGCAAATGGCAGTTATGAGATGGGGCTGGGGGTTTGACTAAGTGATTGATCGGGTATAAGGCTCAGGTCTTTAACAGAAACCCAGATGGGTATAACGAGGTTCTATTTAGGTTCTATAAATTGGGTATAATCAAGTTCTTTAAAATACACACTTAAGTCTTGGCTCTTCGAAAGATACATGGGTGGGTACATATCGGGTATCTATCATGGTATTTAATATTTTAAAACCCTTGAAAAGCAACAAAAATATTTTTAAATTAAGGGTAAAGGTAAAGGTTGCGTTTTTTGCATTTACAAGAGGCAAAGCACAATTACATGTTTCATGTTTTGAAGTTTTAAATTACAATTTGTCTATTATCTACCAAGGTCTCAATGCCTAACAAGCAAATTAGATTGAAATCTTTCATGTCATGTTTTGATGACCAAGTTCTAAGCAACTTTTCCATCATTCTACCATTTCATTTTTAGAATTCAAACTTCAAACAAACTATACAACCTACCTAGACACAAATCATTAACACAATGACACATATAAACATTACACACACACAATCACACAAATAGACACAAAAAAAGACTCACAAAAATTCACGTAGACCACAGACACTAGTAAAAATAAAACAAACTCAAAAGAACACAAAGACACATTTTGTAAACAAACTCAAACATTAGACACATGTAGACTCATGTATAGACATGGATTTTAATTATCATTAACACAAAAACATGGATAGAAAAACAACACAAAATACATAAAAAGATTGACAATTTTTAAACCAACAAATTAACAAGCAATAACATGCAACACTAGAGGCCCATACCAACGAAAACAAAAACATTAAAAGTTTTTTAAAAAAATAATGTGACATCTAGGAAAAATCACCTACAACTAATTGTAAGGACAAAAGTTTTCATGTCATTATTTTCAAAGTTTAACACCTAGCACTCCACACATGAGAAATGGGAGATTAAATAAATGTTGAAAAGTCTGAAAAATCTTCACCTTCAACTTCATTTTCAAATTATGCCTCCAAATTTTCCATTAATTTCAACTAACCAACTCGTGGATCAGAGAGCTAGTTCTTATGGACAAATATGAGTTTGTGCATGTTCTGAATTTGGAGATAACATCATTAAAATGCAGTCAAAATGCCAACAATAAAAAAGATACAATTTGTTTTGATTTGGCTAGTTGGGATGCCAAAAATGTGATGTGCTACCAATGCAATAATTGGGAACTTACTCAACTTTCTGCATCACCAAGACAATGCACACTTGCAATTTTCTGCATCAACGAAATATCGATAATAGGGTGCAATCACAATCAAATGAGCCAAAAAACATGTCACGTGACCGCCAAAATTCAATAAAAACTGTAATCTTGTTAAATATATTTTTGTGGTGATAAATGACTAATATGAATGTTGAAAAACTCAAATTCAAAATTCAAAAAAATATTTTGGGTTTTGGTTTTAGTAAAGGACCTTTGAACTTGAACAATAATTGCACAACAAATACTCAATTTTGTAAATAATTAAGTTAAAGACTCTATTTATAAAAGAATTTTGATGAGAAAAAAATTGGAATGATGTTAATTGATTATCCACGCTCAAAAAACACTCACAATTTGAAAGTTGTGAAATTTGAAATTTAAAAAAAAAAAAATCTATTGAACAAAATTTAAAATTTCAAGAGTCCTTTACCACATGTAAATGGGGTGTAATGTACATGGCATTTAAAACAAAGTTGTAGTATATGAAACAATAAAATAAAACATTATATAATTAACATATTTTCATACAATTTGAAATTAAGATAATTTTCCAAACGAAACGCAAAAATTGGTAAAATCTATACACTTAAAAAAAAAACTTAGTTATTCATGAAAAGTTAATACAAAAAAATCTAATGTATTGAAAAAATTATATGTATTTTTAGTAACGTAGTGTAAAAAATTTCATCCCAAAAGTCCTTTTTATGAAAAAGTGAAAATCACCACAAAAAGGAAGTAGTCCTTGAGTCCTTTGTTAGCTTTGGCTCATTTGATTATGATCACACCTAATAGCCAACAAGGTCTCCTGAAACCAAATCCTTATAAGTATCTACATTTGTTATTGTGGTGAAAACAAATCTTCATAATTCACATGAGTCACAAAATTTTCAAATTTTGCACCACTAGAATGCATCAATAACTTGGTAGCTTCTACTAGTAAAGGTAGGAGTAGTTCATCATCATGCTCAATAACAAGAACATCAACATTTTCCCAACCTAAATACATGACAACCAACAACATGTTTTTAAAACATGGATCAAGCATCAAAGCCAACATATTATGGTTTCGTGTCCTATCAAATGCATGCAAGAATGAAATCAAAGGAAGAAAATCCTTTAGAACTTGTTGTTTCATGCAAATCATGAATTCTTTCAACTTGTGATAAAAGAAATCCTCTTCGGCCAAACTATCAAAAACAATTTGGAATGCCAACAACTTTCGAACATCTCGGTAAGTTGAAATGATGACTTGCAATGCATTAAAAAGTAGCCAATGTCTACACAACTTTGATTCATAACGCAACCATTCATAATCAAGGACAACAGCTTTACAAACAACCCAAATTTGCGAAGACAATACACAAGACTACAATGCCACATATTGTCGGTTATAGCATAATGCAATGGCATTTTGAAATGTGAAGGTGTTTCAGAACAATAACATTCAACTAGCAAATTTGTGATGAAACCACCAAAACAAAAGAAGACATGAGACCTCTAAACCCTAAAACTAATGAATTCCAAAAAATTAAAAAATTAAAAAAAAATGATCAAAATTTGTACCTTATTTTCATGGGTGTGTTGATTTTTCTAGGCCTAAGTCTAAGTTTGATGGAAGTTTTTTCCCATACTTCTTTGTCCTTACCAAACTTATTTGGCCAAGTAATACACTTCTAAATTGTAGATTGAACAACTTTTATAAATGCAAAAGATAAATCAACACCCACCTTTTCATCTATAGTGGCATATTGACATACTTTTGAAAGGGCGTGTAACCTTAAACAAGAACCATCAAATGGCTTCAACAATATTAAAGAATCACATGATACAACAAAAGTGAAGGCACTTGCACAAGTTTGCAAGTTAAACTCTTTGTCCTTGACATAGGAAAAATTTCATTGTCAAAGAAAACTTATCTAATAGTTTAAAGCTTGGTAGCCATAGTTGCACTACTAGTATCTATCATTTCAAATAATCTAATCATCACATGATTTGCTTCCAAGTCACTTGAAATGAAGTTGACAACACAAGCAAAGACAACATGCACCCCTTTAGACATCCAAAGGTCAAATGTACAAGTGATTGATAAGTAATTAACTAGTGCAGGAACCACATATGTATTCATGGTCTTTTTGACCAAATTTGACAAGATTTCTTCAACAAATGTTTTCCTAAATGGGAAGACAACCCACGAACACAACATGTATGCCATCCCTTGCAACCAAATGGATTCCATAGTCTTCATTAGCAACAACCTTTTAACAACAAACAACATGAGATCCTCCACAAAACTTGATTGTGTCAGGTCATCTTTTTTGAACTTAGAGCTATTAAAAAAAAACCAAAAATATTAAAAGGAAAAGCATTAGCCTTCTTCTTACTAGGCTCATGATAAAGTGGGGATTTTGGAACCTCAAAAGTTACATCTTTTAAAAAGATTTTCAACAAAACAACATGATTAGATTCAACATATTTTTTCATTGCTGTTATTCCATTAAATTTATGGTAAGAAATTAAACCTTTTCTACATCTAATGAACATGGCAAAACTTCAACCAAAGTTGTACCATTATGATAGATAATGCAATGCATAGTCTAATTTTTGAGAAAGGTCCACAAGTTGGTTATCATTTACCTTGAAATAAGCCAAAGTGGGTGAATTACAATAGTGTGGCTTCCATGCTACTTTTTATCTTCACAAACCTTCCAAGTGCATTGCAACAATAGTCTACTCATTAGTAGCAACAAAATCTAGATTTTCCAAACCCCCACCTCATGTCAAGGTTATAAATTATCAACATTAGGGTTGCTATCATAGCCTACACATGTTCAAAGGGGATTGTTAGCGCTAGAGCTCACATTTGGAGTTAAAGAATAAACCATCACCCCCAATCTTTCAATAAAATTGGTAATAGAACTTGACAAAGGTTTAAGTTTAGAGGGTTGAAATTAGAAGAAAAAAGTTGTAGCTTGGTGATGTTCATTTAATATTTTTCCCAACCTATGTAGTTAGTTTTCGGTGAAAAGGTGAAAAACTTCAAATCTCTAATGACAGACCTCCACACATAAGTAGCACCCAAAGCTCGAAGTAGAAACCGCAAAGATTCTATATAGTATAAAACAAAATGAATAGACAGAGTGTAGAATCTGATTCAAAGAATTAAGGAAAAAAAATCTACAAAAATAAATGCAGAGACAAAAAGTGCATACGCAATGCACAAACACAAATGTAGAATGTAAAATGTAATTTAGAGACTTGAGAGACATAGATGCACAAACAAAAAGTGCATAGGCACAATGTAGAGTATAGCTCAAAGAATTAGAAAAATAAATCTCCATAGACAAAAAATGCAAAAATAGAAAGTGCATACATAGTGCACAAACACAATCTGTAGAATGTAGAATGTAACTTGGAGCCTTGAAAAACACAAATGCATAGACAAAAAATGCACATACACAATGCAAATGCAACTTATAGAATTAAGAAACACAAATGCATGTTGAATTAAAAAATATTCGTGCACAGACAGAAAGTTTATACACATAATGCATAGACACAAAGATTTGTAGAATGTAATTCAAAGAATTGAGAAACACACTTGCACAAACACAATGGAGAATGTAGTTAAGAGAATTAAGAAACATAGATGTGTGCACAATTGAAAAACATTTGCACCATTGTGCATAGACAAAAAAACAAGTGTAAAATGTAGAATGTAACTCGGAGAATTGAAAAACACAGATGCACAAAATTGAGAAACACATTTGCGCAAACAGAAAGTGCACAAATACATGCAAGATCACACAATGCACAAACACAAAGTGTATAATGTAGAAGAGAATTGAAAAACATACATGCATAAACAAAAATTGGACAAACACAACTTGTAGAATGTAAAGTAAACTTGAAAAACACAAATGTAGAGACATAATGTGAAGAGAAGGCAAATGACAAACCTCAATGAAAAATAGGAAAACCTTTAATTATTTTAGACTTTGAACTTCAAACCTTAAATCTTTGAGCACTCCAACATCGAACACAGACACATAGAATGTAAAGAAAATTATGACATAAAAATGGTGCAAAGAATGCAAATGAAAATTGATGGACTGCCACACAAATTGAGAATGAAAACTTTGTGAAATTGTTCAAAAAGAACCCATGCTGCTCTTAGACCTCAAACATCCCTAATTTTCTTCGCACTCCCACAATGAGCAAGTGTGGGATGCACAGCAAGAGACACTTACCTTCTACATCACTTTGGGTGCTGGCATGCACTCAATCCATCTCCACCTTCGAGTTAAATCATAGGTCACATTGATGCAACATGATGGCAAAATTTGTTGACACAATCTGAATGTTGCAAAAGCTAGAATGTAGAGGCGAAAAGTTAAGGAAGGGACAAAGTGCATTGCGAGAAATAATCACCTCACTGGCATAGTTTGTATAAACTAAACCCTAACAAAGCCCTGAAACCGTAACCCCACCAAAGACACGTCCAGGTATATGAAGGGTTTCAGTCCAGGGTTTTGACAAATACCTGGTGCCAATATTTTGACTGTGTCTGGGTGCGGGTCTATTTTTTGGAGAAATAAAAAGCTGGGTATGAGGTGCAGGTGGGTAGAAGTTTTGGAAAAAAAGTCTGGGTTGGAGGGGGTTCAGGTTTATGAGAAAGTAAGGCCCGGCTACTATATATATATATATAGTCTAAAAACTGACAAATACCCAGAGGAAATTTTAATACCCACCCCACACTGGTTCTAACTAGGGCCACAGTGAGCCAGCACCTGCCAGTGGACCACCTACTGCATGCCCATTACTACAGTACCTGGGTTAGTTCAACGATAATTATATTACATATTTTCAGAAATTTTGAAAAATTTTTTTTGAAGGAAAATAAATAATCAGATGAAATATTTGGGAATACATCATTTGTCAAAATGGAGTCCTCAAAATTAATTATTCAATAAACATGTATCAAAGTGGCCAAGGTACTCCCTAGGTGGTTAATTTCTTCAGTCGTGTCTCTCTTCTTATGTCCTCATGGATAAATCACTTTTGTAGCTTGATATCTGTTTTTCGTAAAACTGAAAAATTCTAGCAGCCTTCACACTTTCCCAGGCCGATGTAGATCTGATCATGCGGGGAATTTATTCCCTGCTACTGCCAACCATCTTTATGCAGGCCTCATATGCACAAAAATCTAGGGAACTCATGAGCCAGACTTTGGAAAAATACCAACTGGTGCTTAGGTTCTTTAGATAGCCTAAGAAGGTTCATGCTGAGTCCTGGCTTAGTACTAACCAGTGTTGGTCGGTTCCTTCCCTTTAAGAGAACCTCTTGTAGTGGTTTTCACACTGGGTAGGTTCTTGGGGTGCAGGTGTGAGCTCAATTTTTCAAAGTTTTAAATCTCATAGTTCTGGTTTTGGTGCATTTTTTCAAATTGAACAACCTTTGGTTCTAGTTTAAAAATTGAATTCACTTATCCCTATGACTGGAGATTACATAGGTAAGTAAGTTAAAACGCATTAAAGTTAAGGGTTCTACAAATACAAAGTTTTACAACTAATTAAAAGTGATCACTTGGGTATAAAGTTCAAGGTGAAAGCTTAATTAGGTGGGTTATTTGGATTGTGACAGTCAACATGTTTTTGGATTCTTAAAGATTCTAAAATGTAAGTCATATTCAACATTAGTATAGAATTGATCAACACTGAACATTTACCATGTCTTTTTCATTTCTTGTCCTTTTAATGAGATCTTCATAGTTATGAGTGCATGTTCATAGTTTTGTAATTTGAACTTCATTTGTGATAAAGCAATGTTCAAAGATTGTAAGCTCCAAAATACAAATTGTTTAAACTATTATCACCCAACACTTATTCCCTTCACCTCTAGAGGACATATCTTAAACATTTCTCGACAAATTGAAATGACATTATATGCACCAAGTGAAGGGTTACGACATCTCTTTGAGCACCACAAGAAATGAAGGGATGTCTATAGATCCATGCTTCTTGACACTAAATGTTTGATGATTGGTCTAATTATTTTAACATTGTCAATTTTTTAATTATCCATGTGTTAATAGATATTAATGAAAATCATATTGCGAAATATAGATAATTTTTAAAAAAAGAATAGGACAATATCAAATAAAGAGTTTAAGAATAAGACGCATTAAAAATTTCTTTATAATTTCTATTTTAAAATTTTGTTAAATATTACATAATGATGTCTTATTTATCATTCAAAATTTTAAGTTTTTACACGAATTTTTTCACCAAACATATTTCCAACCATGTACACATTTTAAGCTACTTATATTTTTTAATAGAAGCATAGAGAAATATACATTGGATACATAAATTATTAATTATCATATTGTAATAATTTTAATTAATTAAAAAATGGACTCATAAGACCAAAAATGAGTTACCTAAACCACGTTTTTATCCCTCAACATATTTTTCAAACTCTTTAAAAAAAAAATTGCTTATTTTAAAAACCTAAACCTCAATTGTTGAATTGTTTCTTTACTCTTTTTGTTTCAATTTTAGTTTCTAGCAGAAGGTTGGTTCCACCAAAACAATGGCAGTTTGAGTCCAAGTTGACAAGAACTTGAACTTAAACCCTTGAGTTTAACATTGTAAACCAAAGAACCTTGCAACCATGGTACTAATCAGAATATCAGCAAAAAGAATTTGAGCTCTTGAGTGCATGTTGCTGCCTCATGTCAATAGAATTTCCTAGCATGAATTTCGTCATCACTTTTTGTTTAGGCTAATATGTGCAAATAGAACTAGAACTGATTTTCGTTTTTCCTTTAAATAAGGATTGAGAATAAGAATTTAGGAATGTGAGAGCCCAAGTTTAAAAATAGACTTGAAATTGTATCAAATTAAAAAAATTTGCTTGAAGGGGAACCCAAGGTTGTATCAGATTTAAAAAAAACCTGGAACCAGGACCAGACTCCAGAGGTTCTCTTCAAAAGCCAGAACCACGCAACATTGGGATTTTCAATGTTTTTCTCCAATTTTTTCACAAAAGAGCAAAACTTCGCAACAAAGAAAATCACTTAAGCCATGAAGGCATCTTGAGGCACATCTTGAACTTTACTTTTGGAGATAACCAGACCTTAGCTGTTACCTTAAAAGCAGGTAGCCTATGCCTAGTCCGTGCTCCCTTTCTGAATCATTTGATTCTGCAGCACTGCCCATTCTCCTTCTAGACCACTACTTCTCATGTCAGGGATGGGCTGTCCACAGCCTGTTCTGTATCTAGACTCCTACTTTTACTTTTAGACAGTGGGTTTAGGGTTTAGAGTTTAGAGTTGATGACACATTTGGCGCCCACCCCTCCACATGACCATCCAACTGCACCAGGGGTTTGATGGGTCAGAGAGAACCCACTAGTGCACTATGCAAGATGGATGGTGTGTGGCCGTGAAACACTTTTTTGGTTACATTCTTACCCCATGTAATGTACTAACTATCTACATGCATTCACCTGAGCAATATCTAGGGCTGTTAGTTTAGTATATAGGGATTTCGTGGGAAAGCAATTAGGTGTGCACCCTGGTATGTAAAACCAGAACTAGCTAGTATCAGTTGATGGAAAATCTAGGTGATACCTGGTTTACTTGTTTGCCTTCACCAACCTACCATTGCACTTAATCATGCCTAGAGTTTTCCTCTTTAATTGACTCCTCTTCATAAATTGTGTGTGAATGTTCTTGGAGCTTGTGGCCATGTATTTGTGAAGCTTAGTAAAGTTTACATTTTATGTTTAAAGTTTTGTAGTTGTGCAAAGATTGGTAATGTGTATTGTGTTTCCTTTTCTTGTTATTGTTGTGGTTAGAGCTATAGTGTGAAGTGTAAATCAATTGGTGTAAGTGGTGCAAAAGAGGGTCCTCCTTTCTTATGCTACTCACATTGTTTGTAGTTCAAGGTTTCAAGACTTTTAGTTTTAGCCTTGTCTTGATCATCAAAACCTTGTTCGTTTGCAATCTTATGTGATTATTTTGTTAAAAGTGTGCAAAACATTGTAACTAAAATGTGATTTATTATTTGAAGTTTGATTGTTTTGTTGGAAGTGTGTGAACAAATCCACTTGAACATGTTATTCATCTATGGTGAGAGCATTGGAAGGTTGGCCTTCAAACTTCAAAGCCTTTGCAATCTTTGTTTTATAACTTGAAACTTGGTAGGTTGCATGTTGTTGTAATGTTAGAAATTGCTAACATATTGGGCAAGAAAAAGTATTAGAAGTAGGGGAAGATTTTGTTTTACAATTTGGAAAAATTGTAGTTAACAACCTTAAGGTCAAACAACAAGCTTTGGAAGTAAAGATTGGTGTTGTTATTTTGCAATAACCAAAATTATGGATCCCTCATCATCACAAGTCAATTGTTTGGGTTTTTTTTGTCATGAAAGATCTTAGAATTAAAGTTGAAGTGAAAATTATTCAGGGCATGAAGTGTGTTATATGCCACCAAGATTGAAAAGCTCTAAGTTGTGAAAGTTCCAAGAACAAAAGAAACAAAAAGGGTTTCATTACTTACAACCCAAAACATGGCATCAACAACATGATGAAACACATGGAAAATGAACATGGATTTGATTTGGCACAATACAAATTGGAAGTTGTAAAAGGGTGTGGGGATGTTTGTAAAATGGCCGAGAAATGAAACATAGTTCCTCCATCAACCGTCATAGCCTTCTTTGGTTTTCACAAACCCTACCATAAAAATGACCTAAACCAAGAAAGATTTTTGAAGATCTTATTTTGATGATAGCAAAAGGATACTTGCTTTTATTTGTTATAGGAAACCCTTTTATACACCACTTAATGATGCATTGTGATTGTAAATGTGTTTTCCATCTCAAAAGCCACTAATGAATGATCATTTACCAATAATGTTCACAAAGACCTTACAAAAGTGTGTGTTGCTAACTATGACAAAATGTGCCACAACCATTTTTTTTTTCAATTTATGGATGTCTAGGTTTGGATTAGACGTTTTCCACTCATCATCAAATTTTTGGATGAAAAATGGGTCCTTTCCATGTTACTATGGCCTTTCTTGAAATCCAAGATACATCTAGTGTTATTTTAGCCTTATAGGTGAAGGTATTATTTGTAGAATTCAACGTTACAAATAAAATCATTGTATATGTTAAGGATGAAAGAAGGAACTTGAATATCTTTGCAAGTATATTAACAAGTATTGTGAGTTGTGTTCCATTGCAAATTGACACCCCTTGCTTTGGAACATGTTTCAAACACGTGATGTTCAAGGCATGTTAATATGTTACTAATTACCATGACTATGTTTGTCTTGGGATGAAAAAGGTCAATTTGAAAAGTGCACAATCCTCTTTTCAAAGTACTATAACATTGACCAAAAAATCAAGGAAGGGGTTGCTAGGATGGGGATAGGCATATGTGGAAGTTTATTTCCCAAAGAAAAAATTGAAAACTCTTGTGAAAACCAAATTTGCATCCAAGGTGGTGTTATTTCAGGAGACCCATACATATGTGAATGCAATTAATATTTGTTATTAACGACAGATTCAAATATTACAAGTTAGGGTTCTAAGCAATTGGACTTGGGTTGTGGTAAGAACAATTTATGAATGCTTTCACCCCCTTGTCCATCAATGCATTATGAACCAATCATGAAGGTATTGGCTTTTGTTAGTTGTTTTTGGAGGTTACCATGATAATAGTTGTGCACATGCAAGATGAGTATGTTATAAAAGATCCCATTGAGCCATCATTACAATGTCGTACATTGAGTAAAAAATGACCATTTTGTATGGTTGCATGGTTGTTAAAGTACTAAAAATGTTGTAACATTTTCTTTCATTTGTCACCACTTTCTTACAAGAGAAAGCTCACAAATATGCTTGCTTTGATGTTTGATTCAAGATTTAAAGGGATGCATATTGCCACTAAATTTTTTAATAGTCTGGAGATGGCTCTAGAATTGGTGGTTGAGTATGACAAGAAAGTTTTCCTTTTTCTTTTGATGAAAACCTAAACAAAATTACATTTTGAGATGCCAATAGATACTTACAAAATGCATTAATGGCTTGTTAATGACTACAAACCTTAAGGCCTAAATGAATAGGGATGAGAATAAACAAGGGTTAGCGTTCATTGCTTTGCACTAAGCCTCAAACATTATGTGACCCAAATAGGCGCCATCACTCTACACTATCCATAACTTGTATTGAACTTATATTTAACTCTTAGTTAACTTCCAGTTAAGTTTTAGTTCATTTTAAATTAAATATGAATTAATTTTTAATTAACTTTTAGTCAACTTCGAATTAACTCCTAATTAAATCTTAATTAAACTCCCAATTAACTCTTAATCAACTTGAGTCAACTCCTAGTTAAATCCTAATTAAACTCCCAATTAAATCTTAGTTAACTTTCAATTAAGTCCTAACTAACTTTAATTAACTCCTAGTTGATTTTTAATTAAATCCCAATTAACTTTCAATTAAGTTTCAATTAACTCATAGTGACTTTTAGTTAAGAAGGTTTTCAAAAAGTTTTTTTATTTGATGCACACATAAAAGCCTCCTTGGAAGCTTCCTTAAACTAAGTCCCTAAAGGGGTATAAATAGAAATAGGACCCCTCATTTCCTTCAGTATGTTCAACATTAGTTTTAAACACAATCTTACACCATAGCCTTGTCATGTTTTTTTCATCTTCATGTTTGCATACATTAGCATAATAAATATTTGTTTTCATGTTGGTTTTGCACATATTTTGTTCTTGTGTCTTAATTCTTATTTTCTTATTTTTTAATCACATAATCTTATATTTTTCCTTGTTCGAAAGTTAGACTTAAACCTTTTCTTTAGCCTTTGTTCTTGTGGTTATTCGTGTCTTTGATAGTTTGAATAAACTCCATGAAATTTATGTTTATTTAGGTAGTTGTAAGGTATGGTGGCTCATTGTTTGCAGTTTTGTGAAATTCTTACAAAGTGCCCTCTATTTAAATGCCACAAATGTATGGTAAAATCATTATTGTGGCAAAAATAATTGGGAATTAAGATTGTTAACTTGAATAAAAAAGTAAAGTTGGGGGCAAGGTGCAACAGATATGCATCGACCATATATTAAAGGACTTTTAAAATTAACATATGGACTTGTTTAAAATTGGATGGACATTCAAGTGCATTTTTCATTATCATTTCATCTCAAAATGTGTTATAGGGATTCAATATATGATACATGTTAGAAAAATAAACATGGATGGTTTGAAAAAATAAAAAAAACTTGAACCAATAAATAGATATGGACTTTTTCAAGACCAAAATTTGACATATTTTCAAAAGTCCATATCCCAACCATTTTATGTCGGATTGCATAGTTATGACATTCTTCATTTTGCACATTAAAATTCTTTAAAATTCTTCATTTAGCACCTTGTCATAACATTCTTTACCCGCGAATGTTTACCAAATTACACTGGTTGATCTATAAAT
>Ga0116227_10009475_pt1 | contig 17650 bp, 13 predicted proteins | sample S1TSphgellanicum_FD_89693 | JGI IMG/M metagenome (GOLD analysis project Ga0116227, IMG submission 89693) | Host-associated microbial communities from peat moss isolated from Minnesota, USA - S1T2_Fb - Sphagnum magellanicum MG | ecosystem: Host-associated > Plants > Peat moss > Unclassified... | reverse complement strand
GGTTCCTTGCGATGTGGGTTGTACTTTCTTTGCTCCACCCACCACCATACCCTTACAACAAAGTAAGGCCCCCCCCCCCCCCCCCCCCCCCCCCCCCCCCGGTTGCAGAACCTTACGCATAAGGTCCCATTCTCGCGATGTCGTTGGACCTCTGTAATAGAGGGTGACCCGGATTAGGGTTTCCGCCGCTACGCGGGAGCGTGCATATTGGGGTTCCAGGATACTGTTTCTTGTGTCTTTGTTGCGTCTCTCGCTCTCTTCGACTTCGTCGCATCCTCGTGGATTTTTGGCTTCTGTTGTTGGCTGCCTCGGTTGTTAGAGAGATAGCAGTTGAACGCCTGCTTGTTTCGGTTTGTTCTGTTTCTTTGGGGTTTTGTTTGTTGAGCCTTTTTTTGGGTTTGTCTGGGCTTTGAGCGTTGTGAGGAGGGAGGAGGGAGTGTTTTTTGGAGCGAACATGGGTGGGAGGAGAGACTTCAGATGGGGAGATGCTGCGGAAGAGGACGATGGCATCGAGGGTGTATTGCCACCCACCCAAGTCATTGGGCCTGACGAGAAAGGCGTGAAGATCATCATTGAGTGGAGGAAAAACGAGGATGGGGTGCGGATCAAGGTCACCAAAACAGTTCGGGTGAAGAAGCAGGTGGGTTTTGATACTGGAACTTCTTCAAAGGGTTTTTCTCTTCCATTTAGTATGGTCTTCGATGGTTTCTTGTATCATATGTACCCTTCTTTCGGACGCCGCTATGCGCTTAGAGCGTGTTGATAAGGCTTGCTAGGTTTTACTGCTGAAGTTCAACATATGTACTCGGTCAGAGATGATGGCCCGGTTTAAGGTTGAAGGCTCTGCCTGCAGTCAGATTGCTAGTCCTTTGAAGCTTGATTCTAAAGCAAGAAGTAGCAACGAAAATTTCACGTAAAAGTCTAAGTAATCTTCCACTACTGGCATTTTCTTTCCTCCCTGCAGGCCTAGAAGTGCATCCTAGAATCAGCAGCCCATTTTTTCCTTCTGGATTTACGTCTTGCTGATGATTTTAGATATTTCAGGGTTTCTGCACTGTAATCTTTGCCCCTTAGGCGATTTGTATGTTTTTTTAATTTTGTGGTTTCTTGTATCTCTTCCTGTTGTAGGTGAAGAAGCTGAACCCAGCTGCAATCCGGCGGCGATCCCTGAAGAAGTTTGGTGATGCAGTGGGCCAAAATGCTTCTGAGAATCTGACTGTCGTGTCAACAGAGGAGATTTTTCTGGAGAGGACCAGGGCAGCTGGCACAAAGCAAGAAATTGAGAAGGGAGCTGATCTTGCAAGCCTCGGAAATGCATCACTTATTGTCTGCAGGACATGTGGAAAGAAGGGTGATCACTGGACCTCCAAGTGTCCCTTCAAGGAATTGGCTGCAACAAAGGGCTTTGCTGTTGGAGGTGAGAAGCCTCCAATGGATGATGACCTGGGAGGTCTGGTTGGATCTGCTGGAGCAGCCAGTGCAAAAGGATCATACATTCCCCCATCTAGGCGAGGAGGAGCCAGTACTAATGATGGTGATAGTATGCGTCGGGGGAGAGATGACAACTCCATTCGGGTCACAAACTTATCAGAGGATACCCGTGAACAGGATCTTCAGGAGTTGTTCCGACCCTTTGGTGCCATTTCCCGTATCTATGTTGCTTTTGACCGAGAAACTGGACTCAGTCGTGGTTTTGCATTCATCAATTTTGTCAGCCGGTGGGTCATCTCACATATTCTTTCACATTTTCTGAAGAATAAATCCAAACTAACAAATTACATTATCAACCAACCTTAGAAACAGGCTTGAGGACTTCAGGGTCTTGGTTCACACAACTCAAAATGAATTGACTTCCAGCACAAGATTCATAGATATGAATGTTTTCAATTATCATGTTTAGAGTATTGCTACTAGTATAATGAATTATGTGAAAGAACTTGATTATGCTGTGAAGTGCCAGGCTTGTATATGAGAAAGCAGTATGAAAATATGCTCTTTCCTTGCAATTTCTAGCATATTATATTTAGTGATCATTCTAGATTGAGGTCTGTCAACGCATCTCCCTGTGTTGTAAACCTAAGCAGCAAGTCTCCAGCTCAATTTCACATTGATGAAACAGCAGTAGATGATTTAAGTTTTGCTCATGATCTGGTCTGTCAACATGTGACTGTTTTGGTGTGATGTGCTGATTCAGTGATTCAATACTGAAATTGTTTGCAGGGATGATGCTATTCGAGCAATCAACAAGTTGGATGGTTATGGTTATGACAATCTCATCCTCCGAGTGGAGTGGGCTACTCCAAGGGCTGATAGAGCTTAAGTTGCTAAAGCAGCTTTTTTTTTGCATGGCCGACAAGATTCTTGCAAGCCAAGTGATACAAAGCCTCTAGGATTGCTTTAGTGAGGATCTTTATATAAACTGCTTTGTTAGTTTATGCAGAGGGGGCCAGGTTGAAATTGTATTTTCTGTCATTCATGTGGATCATTACAATCTCAACACTGTTTTTTTAAGGTTCTGTGTCAGGTTTCATCCTTGAATAGCTTAATTCATCTGGTGCAAACTGAAATGCTTTGGGTTGCTTCTTGATCAGTAAGTGGATGTGTCTCAGACCATGAGCCAAAGAAGTTTCACAGTGTGGTCTTCATCTTTTTAGGAGGACAGAAACATGATGCCTCATCGCTTCAGTGCAGGAATAGTAATCATCATGAAGATGATTGGAATTGAAGATCTGTGTTGTGAGAATTTGTCATGCCTATTTGGGATTTTAGTTTGTTAACTCAAGAGTTTCATACTGGTTTGACATTTGTCAGACATGCATATGTACACTTTGAAGTTGGGGATTGGATGCCAATTGAATCACAACACTGGAGCATAGGTGTTTGTGGAGTATTTGCATTTGCCTCCATGTTGTATGAAATAAAGTATGTAGGTAGAAAGAGATTGGATTGTGCATTTGATTATGTCAATGATGATGACAGAGATTATGTAAGGTGGCTGATATCTTCATTGTCTTCTTATCTGTTGATGTTCATCTTTGCAGTCAATGTTTCTACTGGCTTTCTAAGGGGTCTGGAGAGTTGAAGCATGATCTAGCAAATGGCACTGTCTATCCTGCATGGTGGTAGAGCAGGTTCTTCAGCACACAATATACTTCCCATGGATGGCTGAACACTGTAGTGCTGTTTGTTGTGCCCATGCTTTTAAGATCTCTGTAATCAAGTCAAACCAGAGAAATAAGATTCTCATGTAACAGAGTTGTTCTATGAACTTGTCATTTTTTGTCATGTAACAAATCTGTCTATGATTATGTGCATGTAGCAATTACAATCATCTACTGACTTGAGGCTCCTGTTGTTCTTCTTCTAGGCCACCAGCACCCTTTCCCTACAAAATGCCACATGAACTTGCCATTCTTCAAACAATCAAACCATCAAACCAAGATACAAGGATGCCTGTACAAGTTTTTCAACACAAAGAACCCTGTTGAAGTTGAATGCATGCATATAATTATGGTGACAGAGAGCTCTGACAAACTTTAAAGTGACATGGCATTGGCAGATCTCATTAAACATAACACCTGGAACATGAGCTTGAAGTAGAACCAAAGTAGACACAAGCATAATGGGTCAGCTAGACAATCACATTGCTGAAACATTTAAGCAGGTTGAGCCACAAATCATCCTTGATTACTTCTGCAACAAGACAACAGCTTCCTATTAATTTTGCTACAAATGAAAAACAAAAAGTAGCAAACAAGATGACAGCCATCACATTGCCTACGCTCCATCATGATCACCACCCCTCATGATGCAACATGAGGAACCAGAAAATACATCTTATCACCTCTACCTCAGAGACAGAGGACCAAAAGGATCCCTGTCACAATGGTACATGAGAATACAAAAGCCCAAAGGAACACATGCAAGTCTATCACATGCATGAATGATAGATTCAAACCTCATCTTGAATCCCATCCATTGTCTCCTTCTCTTGTGTATCATAGAACCATTTGAAAAAACTGTAAACCCTAAACCCATATTAAACTTATCCAAAGGCACACTCACACCAGTCACTTCGCAATGAGTGGAGTGCATAAACAGAATGGATATGCTTTGAAACTTGAACCACATTTTAAACAGACTAACTTTTTTTTTAAATGTCAATCCTTGTCTCACATGACATGCAATTCAATTATACACCAGATGTAAATGGTGTCCTCTATTCTCCTGGCAGATGAAGGTCCTTATCACCATTATCAGACCAGAAAAAGTGGCTTCAATGCAAGAGAAGGGGAATGTTGCACATCAAGCAGAGTTCACAATTAAAATAGAACATATCCAAAAGAACAAAGTTGCCACTTCAACAACACAAACCTGTAATCAACATGCAGCCCACTTGTGTCCTTATTTATCTCCTATTACACCATTTGTCAAATCCTGCCAATGCATTAGCTTGGATCCCACATCCCCTGGAATTTCAGCAATGGGCCGTCAGCACACCTCTAGATGGGCTAGGAATTGGAAAGGTGGTCATCAAAGGCAGCTGGAAAGAGGATCATGACGTGACATTCAAGGAAAAATCGGGTTTACAAGTGTCATCCTGACCTACGGGGGAGAGTGTGTAATCAACCTGATTAGCATCCTCCAGAATAACAAACAGTGCTGCTACACATACTGCCAACATGCAACTCTTGATCGTTCATGAATTGGATCACATAAGTAAGAGATCACTAGTGTTGATCTAGTCATGTCTGTTGGGCCTGCAAGGTTTCAGAGGCACATGCATAATGCCAATGTGGCCCTTGCTGCCTACCCAAACCACCTTCTCCTTGCTATGAGGTCAAATCTGGTGTTGAGATTGGCTTTGTGAACAAATAATCTATGCCATTTGGTAGTATGAGCATATGCCACAGCCTGAGAGCCTGTGGTAGTACTTCTTTCCTGACTGTGCAACTCCTCGAGTACAGAATTTCACATGTTATAGACAATGTGGAATTGACACAAGCTTTAGTATAACTGTAAAGCAGTCAAATCAGGTGTAATGATTGAGGGAAAAAGCACTCACAAAGTTAATGCTGTACCCAGATTTAACATCCTTGGAAGTCCTCTACATCCAGGGAGTCCAGGTACTTGAATATCTGAATTGAAGCACATCCACCATCAACAACCTGAATAGCCTGTTGCTACAATATCTTCATAAGTACTGAGAGTTCCTTGATACTTATGATTTAAGACAACCGTGAGATGACCATCATGGATATTTCAGATATAAACATGAAAAAGAGGAAACCCAACCCTAAAGAAAAGGGAGAATACAAGACCTCAACACAAAACTGAGGAGTGATTTGAACATCTGTAACAGTCATAAGAATTTTCATGGACCTTCAACAATTCCCAGCAATGGATGTAGGATAATGTCAAATATTAACCAATGCACTGAGTTTCTGTCACAGGTCTGGCTGTTACAATGTAAAGACATCTTACTTCTAACTGCACAAAGCAAACAACAAGACTGCAAACACTATGATCCATCAGGTACCATATGGAAATTCCACTTGCTGCTTGCCTGTAGCTGAGAAAATGAATGTTACATGACATTCTATCGTATTCCTACAATGACATCTTTGTGACCACTGTAAGACAGAAACAACAATAAAAAGACCTGCCATTTCATCCTCACATGTCAGGAATTTACTGTGCACGGGGTGGCCCAAAAACTGCACATGACAATACACATGGGAAATCAACAACAGTTGCTCTACTTCAGTAGATATGCACTCCCAAATACCATGTTCTGAAAACTGCACTTTAACTATAGCTGTGATAACTAACACTTAACCAACTTCCATCCCAAGAAATCAATGGATATTTTGCATCATTACACAATGTTCCTGGGGTTATAGACATATGTCTACAGACAGAGACACAAGTGCTAAACTGCTCGATACGCACTATTTAAGTCAACCTGAATAGGATTGCAAGATGACGAGATAAAGAGGATATAACGAGTTCATATCTGACAGAATAGGAAAGAGGAAACAGAAAACTAAAAGACAGACAGCAATATTACATAATGTACCTGGGGTTTTAAGAAACAATAGCAGACATACCACAGTTAGCCAAGGATCATGAATGTTGAGGATGATACCGTTGTGTTTGTCATAGACAAGGGTGCCAGATTTCATTGTACTTCTGCTCCATCTCCAGAACCTTGTCACTCCACTCCTCATTCAGCTATTTACCCTTTATTGTATCAAGCTCTATCCGAACAGCCCCTGACTATTGAAGATGACTCCTTGACACAGTGTGGGAATACCATTTCATTATGTTTAGAAGTGCAAAGCAATAAAGAACTCAATGGAGTGAGCCTGAGCAGGCAACCTACATTGTGCTAAAAGCTTACGTGCAGCAAAAAGGGAGAGGCTGAACATCAGCATTTGCACACACACACATACACATATTACAAGATATATATTCACAAAACAATTTGAAGGTAACAATTGTGTCAATCCAAGCCAAACAAACATGACAAGGATGAGTGTGATCATGACCTTGTGAGCATTCAAAATATGAAAGTAGAACATATTCTTATTCCATCAAATGAGCTTCTCAAAAATTTGGATGCATGTTTCTAATATGTCTATCTACTATTGTTGTTGTTGTTGTTGTTGTTATAGGCCCTTCTATGGACCAATGATCCCTATGCTCCTTTTGAGGGGAGGGTCCAAGTAAAGCACTTGCAAATATGTCATTTGAAGAGAAGGATTTGACTAGGTAGTGACTTTGGCCCCTTTACACTAGAGCTTGAAAGCCCATGACCATCCAAATAAAAAGTCTCTAACTCAATTGAGAATTGGAATGATTAGTCCTTGGAGTTACCATGATGGCCATTAACATGTGTGCTAAACTCAATTTGGCAATTCATCATGTTGGGATTCTTACCAACTTATTTAAAAAACCCACCTCAATGGCGAAATTAGATATTGGAAGTATGGAAAGGATGCAACATTATCTACAAAGAAAAGGCACAAGTTGTTAATTGGGTGTTAAGAGATGCAACACATTGGTCTATCGATATCACTTCAACAACTTGGGTTTAAGGTTGTAGAGATAACATAAGAGAAAACAATGTCATTTACAAATGATGATCATCGGCAAAACTAATGGAAGTGGTTCAAAGTAAAACATGTTCAATTGATTTTGAAAGTGATTAAAGGTGAGTAAAGCCAAAGGGATAAATGCAAGCAATTAGACTATGGAAATGTGAATGGATGAAAAATGGACATTAAATGCAATGTGAATAATGTTTCATGGTCCAAGGGAATTCATGCCAGCCCACCTATTTGAAATGGGTTTGACATGAACTATGTTAGACCACCATGATTGGGCTATATATATATATATATATATATATATATATATAATTATATTTATAATTTATACTTCTATTTTTTGCACAATACCCACTATAATACATTTGAATCAAAATTACAAGGAGAGTGAGTTGTTATTGATTTTGGAGGTAGTTAAAGCCAACCAGCTTAGACCTTTTATTAAAAAATAAAATATTTTTTCTTTTCACTTTGAACCTCATTTTGGAACTTGTAGCATTTTTTCTCTCTTTTTAATTGGTAAATTTTTTCAGGTCAAATTTTGCAAAAGTGCCAATAATCTGATTTTGATTTATACAAAAGATTTTTTTTTAATAAAAATGCCAAATGAAGAGGGTCCTACCACTAATTTTGTAGGTAGTTAAAAACTAGCACTTGGGACCATTTTCTTTCATTTCTTCAACAATTATCTTTTCATTTTATCCCCTCTTAGAACTTGAAATGGTTTTTTTTAATTACATATAATATCAGGTTTAAATTAAAATTTAACATGGTACCAAAAGTTACTTTTTTTTTTTTTTTAACTTCGTTATAATATATATGTTAAGGTACTTCAACACGTGATGCTTGGGCCCACACATAAATGATTGCTAAATTCCCACAATATGACCTTTGGATGTATTTTGAAGGTTCTTAGGATTTCCATAGTCACAATCCTTCACCATAATGTAAATGGGCCCTTTAGAGAGGATAAATGCAATAAAGCTATAAGCACTCACTCACTAGGAATACAAGTTCATGTTCAAGTATAGACGAGTAGGTGTTAATTCACTTAAGGCCATTGTGGTACATCGTAAAATTGAAAACGGGGGAAAAAATAAAAACATTAAATGGACAAATCATTTCAAAGTAAGAAATTAAACCTTAGAAGTTACTATGTATTAGGTAACCAACAAGGGTAACCATGTTACTAAACATAGTCAAGGCACATTTGCACCAAAATCATGTTAAGTAATCCAATTGCCTTCACTAGTTACCAGACATAATTGATGTCCATAGTAGCTACCATGGACATCAATTAAAACATTGTTTTGCTACCACAACACTTGAATCTTCCTAAACATTGATTATGGAATACTAAAACAACAATGAAAGATAACTATGCATTTTTCCAAAATGTAGGAAAGCAATGATGTTTATAAAGAAACATAGTGAATGAGTTTTTAAATATTTACTTTATTTTTATGATTACCACCATAATACCTTTTTAAATTTAGTAATAATTAAATTATTTTGAATATATATATATATATTACTGCCATAATAATTTTTCAATTTAATAGTAATTAGATTTTTTCGGAAATCTCAAAAATTTTGAAAATCATTTTTTTGAAATGTTGAAATTTTTTATTTATAAAGGAAGGAAAAATAATAAAATTGGTGGAAACTTAGGAGTTTATTGCTTCATGTGTTAATCCACCATTGTAAAGCAAGTATCCAATAATTGAAAAAATATATCTATCCTATATTTTGTGGAATATTATGTATTTTCATTTTTGCAAAAAGAAAAAAGAAAAAAAATGTTGTAGAATATATCATTATATTAGAGGTTTAGAGTCAAATAAACATGTTTTAAAAATTATCTATATTTATTGAAAAAATTTCACAAAGTATTCTTTTACCATTGAAGTGGATTTTGAAAAATAAAATAATTATTCAACACTTGAATTCCAAACTTGAAAAGGTTTAGAATACTACAAATGGACAAACCATTGAGATCCATTTTATAACTACTATTACTACTACAAGTGATGTTTAATGTGGTTGTGTCCCATTACCTATGCCAAGGGGACCCTAGCCTTCCTAAAAACAAATAAGGAAGGGCTCAACAAACACCGGTGGTGAATTACTAGCACTTGATGAAAATATCCATCTTATTGCTTTCTATGGATGACCATGTCATTCTCACCTAGGTGGCCAAGGTTGTGTAGGTGTCCCACCGCCCCCCCTTTTATTAGGACATTGTTATTTTCCACCTATGCATCCCCTTTCCTTTCATCATCTCTTCCTTCTTTTTTCATTATTGCTTCACTTTTGTGAACTATTTGCAATCTTTGCAAGCAACACAAGTTGGCACCAACCTCTTACAAACCACAAAAAACTCTTTGTAAGCTCACCAAACCTATTTTCCCTTGCTCATTGTTGCTTGCCATTGTAGGTCATTTTCATAGTTGTTTGTTGTTTCACCCTTCCGCTCTCATCACCAATAATCATTTGGTTGGGAAAAATAAAATAAAATCATAGTACCTTAATGGTTTTGGCACAAATAATATTATTTTATAAATGCTGAAATTTTCAAATTGTTTTTCTCAAAGACCAATTTTTATGAAGGAAAATGAAAAATGTTTTGACATATTCAAAAATAATCTTTTTTCAAAATGGAATTTTTGAAATAAATAATTGTTCAACATACATGTGTTAAAGTTGCCCCCTATATTAGAATACTATACTGCAAATTCCCAAGTGTTTAAAATAACATTTTACCACATTTTACCCAAATTTCTTTTTTGGGGAGATTATTGCCATGGTTTTTGTATATTGATTATTGTTTAAATAGTTTTCTACAAAGTGTCACCAATCAAGGTGAAACTTGTTTTGGGATGTTCACCATTGCGGTTACATCACAAAATTGAAAATAAAAAACTAATTGCCAAACTCTCCAAGTTGTTAAATTGGTTTCTACTATTCATGGCAAGCCACTAATCTTGACAAGCCACGTTTGTTTTTCATTGTTCATTCGTAGCAAAGGTTGCCCCCCATTCATAGCAAAGGTTGTTATTAAGGTTGTCAAGAGAACCATAGTGCATCAAAGCTTGGTTTTCTTGAGTCAACCATGATGGAAATAAAGGATACCAAGGTGGTTTGATTATAATAGCAAAGTTTTACCACCTTTGAATTTTGGTTGGTTTTTTTTAGACTTTAATTACAACTTAATTATAAATCATAGGTGTAGAAAGTATTGTCAAACCATTTGAATGGTGAGAGGAAAGTTGTTTGTCATGTTGCAACTTTACATATCGTGTTTAGTTTCTAGGAATAAACCACATGTAGCAAGTAATGTGTTGACATACTTGTAGAATGATACTTGCAACTTTTGAAGTTATCATTGTCATTTTTTCCTTGCAAAACATTGTGTTTTCTTTCTATGATTACACATTGGGTTTTGCTTTACTTTGGGGTCACATTACTCCATTTGTGTAGAACAAACAAACACCGAGTAAACAATGGATTACCTATGTGTTAATAGACATAGTTTAGTACAATGATGTTGCAATGGTGGTTGAAATTACCTTTTGATTGCACAGTCTTGTAATAATCATGCATGTCTAGTTTTGTATTGTTGATGACAAGAATTTGGCCAAGGTTGGTTTCATTGAGTTCAAAAAATTAGTTGGAAAAAATAAAACCCCAAACATATATCACTAGAGAACTTTGCATAGAAGTGAATTGCATCTAGTTTCAATAAATCTAACACATCAAAAATGCCCAAAAGAAAATCCAAGGCAACAAAAAAAAAATCATGTTTAATTTGCTACAAACTTAAGTTGCTTTCGTTTTTTGCATGTTTAAAATGTCAAGACACACAACTACCAACAACAACAAATCTAATAAGGAATCTATTGTTATAAGATATAATGGTCATGCAATCTAGTTTTTTGTACTAGAAGGGTCAATGTTTATTTTCTTACGAATAAAAATATGGTGGTGAAATGCAAGTTTGATTCTTTGTCATTTCTTATAAATTGTACGCACATTATCATCTATTTTCACATTGTAAGGCATTGAAAACAATGTGAAGGGATGCAAACATGAAGGTTTTTTTTTTAGTGAAAGATGCATTTTACAAGACTTGAATATTACATCAACATATGATGTGAACATGGTTCAATCCCCACAAACAATAAAAAGTAACATCCTTGCTTCCATGATTGGATAGTTCAAGGTTTTCCATAGAAAAGCGGAATTTGTTTATGCAAGCTCTAATTACAATTAATGATTGATTTAGTGGATGAGTTAATACTTTAAAATCATTGCCCAAGTTTGCAAGAACAAGTAATTCATAAATTAATGAAACATTGTTTTCTTGCTTTCAAGTTTGGAGGATATTATATTATTTATGAAAACAAATTTGTACATTGCCAAGATTTGTGAGTATGATCGATGATCTTAAAAATCCCAATATAATGCATTTTTGTAGTTGGGTATAAATGTCTAACTCTATCTAATCAAATTTATAGTTATAATTGTTACTTTGTTTGATATCATCCCTTTGCAATGGCTTGTTTTACATAAATTGTCAAAATTGGTCATATATTGAACATGATACCTTGATCTATTTACCATCAACTTTTGTTTGCACAAGTTATCACAAATCTTTGACTTGTTTTGGGCAACTTGAAAATTTTATTATAACATTTTGTGAAGTTGAAAACATGCCATTGGTTCACATCAATTTCATTTAAGCACCCAAAAAAAAAGGTCTATTAAGAATTAATTGCATGTGTATCAATAAATTGTTTACAAGTTTGCATCTTAAAACAATGACAATCCATCTAATGTCATATGCTACAAACACTAATGTTGACCTTGCATTAAGTACAATTTTGACCTTTGTAAATGTTAATCATATTTTTATAAATGTTAATATAGAACCTTTATAAATGTCAAATAATTAGTTTTGATAATAATTACATATTTGACTTTTGTAAGTGTTAAATCAAAATATGTATAAATATTAAACTAACTAGTTATTAGTTAGTATATTAGTTCCTATTGGTTAGGTAACTACTTTAATTACTAGTTAGTGCTCCATATTTAAATTAATGTTAGATAACCAGTTTAATTACTAATAAGAACCACCAAGCCTATAAAAGGAGATGAGTTTGAATCTTTTATATTCTTGTTCATTTGTAATAGCATGCACGAGAGTTTGTTTTGTTATGTTTTGAATTTGAATGTATACATTGTGTTTAGTTTGAACATGCATGCATAGGAATAATGAGATTATTCATGTGTAAATATTTTTCAGAAGTGTATACTTTGTCTATGAACAACTAAACTTTCAATTCCAAGTGTTATTAAAACAATATGCTTTATTCTTTACTATTGGATTGTAAGGCTCACTTGTCATTGTGAATGATATTTCTTTTAAAATCTATAAATTCAGTATAGACATACAATGTTAATTTTGAAATCAACAATATTGTGAGAACTTCAAAACATAAATTTGTGTGATTATCTTTATTAGTATTTAGTTTCCTATGCCTTAATGTATTAGTCAATGTCTCAACAATAGCTAGCTCCCACTAAATTACTTATAATTGGAAAATAAAAATAATTATGAAAAATGGCTATGTGTAATTACAAGATATGGAATGCATTGCATTTGGGATCCTACTATAGGAAAACATATAGGGAAGGGGAGTAGATGAGGTGTTATCCACTAACATTTTTTTAATTGTTGGTATCATTGTAAATGTTAAGGCTCATTAGCTTTGAACATGTTACCATTCACATCTCATGTAAAGAATTGGCATTTTTTGTCCTATATATATATATATATATATATATATATATTGTGATGTAACATGAGTGGCAATGATCCATAATACAATTTAGCCAAATCTGGTTGTAAGCAAAATATGAATGTAAATATTAAAAATAGATTTAAACATCTTCAGTTGGTTAGAACTTGGTGTAGAAGATGGAAATTATCCTAGGAACATACAATTTTTTTCAAAATTTAGCAATTAAAACCTCACAAAAAATTTATTTTCACAACTTTGGAAAAACAATTTACCAAGAGGTGAAAAATTACCAAGAATAAAAAACATTGTGCACTTGCTCGCCCACATGAAAATCGCAACTTCTACATATATTGGATGAAATGTGATGATCTTCTTTTTTATTAAAAAGATTTTATTTTCATTGTTTAGTCATGGAGCAAGAAATAATTATGTCACCTCTAAATTTTATATTTGTTATGTGCTTTTTAGAAAAGTTCTTCAAACTAAATTTCTTTTGTTTAAATAGTAGCTAGAGTTGACATTATTGAAAATATATTCCCAAGGGTATTACATTGTTTAGATGCAAATAGACTTTAAAAAGTTTTTGTGGGGTTATTATGTCAAAAGCTCATTCATCTCAAGACTACTTTAATTTGAAGATCTTACTTTCGAAGTTTATGTGATATCCAACATGACTCATTGTTAGATCACATTTAATGTTCTTTCTATGTATGTTCACCATGGACAAGTTGTGAATAATGGAAAATGGACTATTGTTTCTCATGGAAGTTTGGCCTCCAATATAAGAAGGAAAAGGTCACTTTATGACAATCACAACAACACCAACATGATTGTCCAACTCTTCCAAAAGATTTTGACATTGAGACATTTGATGATTGCAACTTGCAACACATCTCATGGAGTACTTAAGGCAAGACAAATAAAGACTTTTCAAATTTGACATCTAAAGTGTGAGGTGAAAACTTGAAGTCATCGATAGTTATAATTCTTAAATTCCTTTTTAACATAACCTTTACAAATTGAAAACATTGTATTTACACATTAACATCATAAGGACTCAATTGAAGCCACCCACATAGATAGGTCTTATAACATGCATGTGAATGTTTTTTTGTGTTACAAGGTTATTTTTGTGTTTTATTTTGTTATTTATAATGCCTTCTACATAGGATTTTTTTAAAATTAAAATATCCTCAAATAATGATACATTTATTTTTTTGTTATGTAAACATTATTACATATTTTAATAGTTATTATGATCTAAAAATTGAATCAAATAATTATATAAACATATGTTGTCAATTATTCACATTGAAATATTTGAAATTGTGATTGACATTGAATGTATTTTGTTTCATAACATTATCAAGTAATGGAGATATTAGTTCAAGTTTAGGAGGATCAAAATTGGATAATTGCCATTGGAACTTGGGAATCCTCACTCTTTTGCAAACTAAAACGTTATTTGGATTGATGCTTTGGATATTTTAAGATTCTATGGTTTCAAGGGACTAGTTATCTATGTAATGGTGTAATTATTTTATATTCAAAATAATTATTAGTTCAATACATTTTCAAAAAAAAAACTTTCCTTTCTTAATAACATGGACATGAAACATGTGCCTTTCCATGTCCATGTTATATTGTAAAATCAAATTTTTGATTGACATAAATAATCATGAACTATTGGAACACATATGCAAACATATGAAGGAAATATAAAAGGGGGAGAAGGGGGAGGAGATATTATCAAATTGATAAACCTTCATATCCTTTACCATTGTTTTTACCTCTTTCTCACATTTCAAAGTGAGGTTTAAATGAAAACCTAAAGATTTATTTAAAGTACATTCCATAAATCCAAAGCTTTTAGTTCAACCATGGGGTTCTAGTTTAGAATCCATGCTTCAAACCATGCGGGCATTTTCACAATCAATGTACCCAAAAGGATGGTCTAACAAAAAAAGGACTACAAAGAATTATTTTTAAATTTTTATTAGATTTACTATTTTATGCTTATAGTGAATTGGTATATGACTATAATTAGAATGATGTCATGTTAATCTATTAAATAAATTGGATATAATATATGTCCTTTTGGGTCCTTTTAAATAATTTGAGTCATTGTCTTAATTCAAATTTTCATCTTGAAGGAATAAAAAAGAATGTACTAAACAATGCAATTCATTTCAATTTTCTTTTATGTATAAGTAATGCATACTTCTATGTTTGGCAACGTTCATATAATGCATTTGATTAAATAATATACTATATAATTTTTTTTTAAGGCTATAAAATCCATTCTGAACAAGCAACAAAGAAAATGATTCCTTTTTTTTCCATTTTTGGTTGATTTTTTATATTCCCTAGGCTTAGGATTTATAGCCCCAAGTGTCGACAAAACATGCAAGAAAACATGTTAAATTATATAAAAAACTTATGTACTCATTTTTTGCATTTCTAGGTTTCTTACCAAAATATTTATGCATAATTACATACATATGTGAAAAATCACCACCACCATGAAAATGATCATAATTTGAATTATCATTAATGACCATCAATTTATTTTTCATAGTTAATATCTTTCACTTAAATTTATTTGATTTAGACTTTATGTTTGAAAAATAGCGAAAACCAAATCTTTGAGTCCTATGTCAAAAAAGGGGTACCCTAATTGTGAATATGCCCATCTATATAATTATGTAATGATGTCATTATGTTAGTCAAAATAAAATAAATTGATAGCCCTAACTTCCTTATTTCTTCCCTTCACTGATTTTACTTTTACAATTTTACCTTTTTAACAATACATATTTATCATATACCTTTTGAAATTTTCATTTTCAATTATCTTATTTCTTTTTCATAACTACATTCATTTCCTTTATTCACATACATGAATATGAAACAAATGTAGCAATTAAAATATATATATTATTTAATTCAATTTAATTCAATTGTTGTGGCCATTTCAAATATCAAAGGTAATTAGGTTTAAAAAATTATGCAAAAATAACAATGCAAACAAAGGGCACAAAAGTTGGGGGCCCAATTGGGCATCAAGGCTAAAAAATATTTGTATTTAAATTCTTTAAAAAATCAAAAATTGTTCTCTATATGTATATATATCATTTTGTGAAAAAAAATCATTTAAAAAAATCATAAATCATAGGTATACATTATAATATTTGGATATTTTCAAGAAAATATGAATTACATTTAATTTTATAATTTTTAAATTGACACTATGTAACCTTGGATTAAACCAAAACTTTTTCCCTAGATATAGGTTCCTATTGTGAAAATTGGATCTAGGACCTTGTTGTTTAATGTAATCAATATTAACCAACATAACTAGACATTGATTAGAATGTAGTTGAACCTTGTTAAATAATGTTTCCCTTGAATAAGTTGAATGCTCATTTTAAATAATGGTAATAGTGTTTGAAATGGCAACAATATTAAATCATATTATCTCATGATGACTATGAATACATCGTTTTGAAATATCTTTTAAAATGTTTTAATATGGTATGTTAATCAACAACATCCCATATATTTGAATTGTTTGATAAAATGTATGTAGCTTCTACATAAGTACATCCAAATGTAGTTTTCAATCAATTGATAAAGTAAATGTCATATTAGAATTTGAAAATCATATCAAAATTATACATATTATAATCAACATATAGGTCATAAATTTAATTAAAATATTTGTTGCCCACAACTGTACCTATCACCAATTATTTTCCCAAAATTTCAACCATCATAGTTTTTATGGTTGAAATTAGTGGTGTCCCACAACATTTATTGGGTTGAAATTTCTTTTCAATTTCAATTACAAATCTTGAGTTTGGTGCCTAAACTATAGCTAGATAGTAATGCCACAATTTATTCAAAATCAACATAAAATATTATGGTTACAAGTTATAACATTTGAAAATTTGGCCATTCATGAAACTTGGATTATATTTCCATTGGAAGGGTTTTAATTGGAAATAGACAATTTTACCAATATTTAATGTTGGATGGTTAAAATTTACAAACACAACATGACTTCGCATGGAGATTCCTTTATTTTCTCCACAATGAATGCCCATCCAAAAAGGAAATTTCCTCATCTAAAAGTCACCATGTAATTTATCATATTAATGTCCAAGCAATATTTTCTTTGATTTTCTTTTGGCGGTATAGGTTTCATGGTCTATAGTTGATTTAGTCATCATAGCCAATTATAAATACTAAATTTTAATATAAAAAACCACAATCTTAGTAACTCTTATTTTCCCCACAAGTTGGCTTGAAATACAAATGCATATAAGTCCCATGTCCCACCTATTAATTAAGAGGGAGTTGTTGAAGCATGCAAATCAAAAACAAAATATTTCATGACTTGGCAAAAAAATTCACATTTCAGTTTTATAAAATAAAATAAAATGTCAACTCCATAATTATCCTCAATAGACAAACAAAAATATTATTTTTAATAAAAAATAGTTCACACATCATATGATTTGGGTTTTTCATTTTTCAAATTTTTTATGTGAAAAATTGGCGAATTTTCTTCCAGAAATTTTTTAAATAGTCAAATTTAGACTAGAAGAACATCCCCCCCCCCCCCCCCACCCCCCCTCACCACCCCCCCCTTCACACCCCCCACATCCCACCCCCCCTCTCTCACACCCCTTCTCCTATCTTCTCCTTCACATATACACACATCCTACC
>Ga0116227_10009474_pt1 | contig 17653 bp, 6 predicted proteins | sample S1TSphgellanicum_FD_89693 | JGI IMG/M metagenome (GOLD analysis project Ga0116227, IMG submission 89693) | Host-associated microbial communities from peat moss isolated from Minnesota, USA - S1T2_Fb - Sphagnum magellanicum MG | ecosystem: Host-associated > Plants > Peat moss > Unclassified... | reverse complement strand
TCAACATTTCTTGTAGTTTTGTCTTATCAACACATCCATAAATGTAATACATCACATTTTCAACAAACTTCAGTCATGCTTGGGAATGCAAGTAAATCTCTGAGGCAAGTCCCATAAAATATACATAGTTGATCAAAATTATTTGATCTACTAGATGTACAAATCAAATTGAAATCATGTTGACATTTTAGAATCAAACTAATACTGTATTGCCAATGAACTAGAGAACAAGAATTTCATTGGATCAACAAAGTAGCCTATCTAAATTTTAAAACTTTTTTTTGATAACCTAGGTTGGCCAGTAGGTGCCATAAAGCAATAATTGGCCAACACTAGTGCAAACCCTAAACCATGCCAACTCACTTCTATCAATAAGAAAATGATAAAAGAATCTCTTTTATGCTTACTTACTACTGTAGGAACACATTAGGTATAATGTTTTGGAATTCACACCTTTTCCACACCTGGCAAATTTGTACACTTCTAAAACATTCATCCAATAACTCATCATAACAATCAATTTGGTATTCCCATTAGTAAATTGAAACTGGATAATTAGTCTTTAGTATTATATGATTATGAGATTGCACAATATTAAGAAAATTCAATTATTAAACCTTTTAGGAACCGTTTAATCGTTAGTGTGAAACAAGCCCAAAGAAACCCAACAAGAATGAACATGGCCATAACCTTGTGATTCAATTGTAACTTCATTGCAACTAGTACCTTTTATCTATTAACAACTACTTAGCTAACTACTTACTTTTAATTATTATTTAATTATCAACCTAATTTAGCTTATTCATTAATGTATGTTACATGACACCTAAGTTAAACTTTGTTGAGGACTAGGCCTAGGTTGAATGTTTGTACAACCTCAAGCACAAAAATTTCTCAACAACTGGACAACTATTGCGATGTTCGAGTTTTCAAAGCTACTAAAAATCAATTGTCGATTTGACAAATATGGACATGCTAGCATAAGTTACACAAATCCTGCATACTGGTCTTGACATTCTTTGCAACCATGACGTAATTATAAAAAGGTCCTAAGCACTTCTATTGACATTTCCAAACATCGTTCCCCAAGTCCAAGCTTTGATATAGTCATGCATGCATAATATATGAACTAACTTCAAACCCTCCATTTAGGGGGCCCATTCCACTTGGGAATGTGGTGAGCTAATCATGTTCAGTTGGGTGGTAAATAGTTTCTAACTAAAGGTTTGTTTTTAAATGCAACTAATGTTCCTTGGTGCTCCTCATTGTCGATTCACATCATGCAAGGTTGCTCTCCACCGTTGATGGCAGCACCATAAGTGGAAGCAACATCTTGTCCCACCCAAAGGAAAAAATCTAAAACTTATATATATGGGTCCTTTACAAGACACCAAAACAAATCACCAACTTGGAACATTCGAAGTATATTTATGAATGCACCAAAGTTGGTAGGGTGAACCCAAATTTCATTATGTGGTAATGGGCTTTGCCAAGGCATGTTCCAAGGTCTAGAGCAAATCAATATCCACTAGCACACCATCCACTGGATGCCTATTATGGCTAAATTGTGGGTGGACCTCCAATGAATTACTATCTAGTTTCACCTTGGTAACCCATTTTGTGAGAAATAGGTGTTGTCCATATGTTGGTAAATAGGTAACAAAGGGTGTGTCCCCCACTATGAACTTGCCATTTACATTCAAAAATATCCTAAAGCAAAAGAAGAATTATGGAAACTCAACTATTTCACCATACAAAAATATAATCTTCAAAATTCTTTTTAAATAAACCAAAATAGTTCAAGATATTATAACTCTATAACTAATCTCAAGTTTCAACACAAGCCAAAATATCATTTTTCAAAAATCCTCATATGAAAATAAACCTAGTATCTAGGAGCTAAAATCCCTTTAAACTATTATATTCTATGATAAATTTAAACACAATATCCTTGCCTTGCTAGGTAATGCCAACAATAAAACAAATAACTAGTATGTAAGTAGATGATTTATACATAGGTAAAGGTTGTTTTTTTTTTAAATAATTGAACTAACCACCATCATTAACAAGGGAATTGGAACCCAACAGAAAACTATTTTTAGAGCACTTACCACTCATTTTGCATGGTGCACTAGTGGGTGTTGGTTCATTGGGACTCAGAGAAACTTTGACATGGCTACCCAACTGACATAAACCCCAAGTTTGTGCCAAGATCTTGAAGAAAAAGAAGTTTTCCCTTCAATATTCAATTGGTGGCAAATTGGCCAATTTCAATGCTTTTGTCTATCGCTGGTGAACATTTGGCCCTAGTAGATTTAGCGTTTGGCTTGACTTTCAAATCGACTAAATGTTACAAGAAGTTTCCATGTAGAGGAAATTTGAACTAGGTGCTAGCAAAATGCAAACACTTCACAATATCTCTCTACTTTTACTTATGTACCTACCTAAGTTAAATATTGTAATTTATTATAGTTCTTTTGCATTTGGCATATACTAGACTTGGTAAGTTCTATTGTTTTCAATTGATGTTGAAGATACTAAGCCATGTTTGTTTATTTCTGTGCTTGAAATGGTCAATAGCGGGTAGTCTTTCAAAGTTTTACTCCTAGTGATGGATGGCTCCTACTTCGCAGCAGCAACTCCTATTAGTCATTTCATTTTATTATTCTATTGTTTGTCTTGATGATTATAATACAACTATTCATGGATGTTCTATCTCAAATGGTAAATTACAAGGGCCGAACTAATCCTTCAGATGGTGTGTTTTGTTAGTCGAATTCAAAATTCGTTTACAGTTCCAAATAATGAAATGGTCTCTTGGCTTTGAAATTTGTATTTTTTCATAAAGTTGCTTACTTCATTTGTTTTGGTAATGTTTAGTTAGATTTTCCCCTAAAGGTTGTATTGATTTATATTGCAATTATACTTTTTTGATTTGCATGTATAGTAGTGGCATTACAACAACTTTATGTTGAGTGTAATGAAACATATGATCTTCAAGGCACACTTCATGGCTGGCATGTAATCATTATCCAAAATGATGTCAATCCTTGCTACAAGGGAACCTGGTTTAGGGTGTTGTGTGATTTTAGCACATGCCCAACCTATAAAATTATTGGTTTGTGGGTTTTATATCACTTACCCTCTTGACAAGCTTTCAAAGCTTTCATAACTCTCTATTATATATACAACTTGAGTTTTCAAACTACAAGTAATGATGCTCCTACAAGAAATCTAATGATAATTCCAATGAAAACTATGTTGTGGAGTCTATTTGTTTAGTGCACTTGTTGTAGAAGATTTGTTTGAAAGTAAAATTAACTTTAGCTTTGAAACACACAAGCCAAGTGGGAAACATCTAAATCTTGCAAGGAGCTCATAAGACTAGATCTTCAAGGCCAATTGTCTCAGGTTATTAAAAACCTCACCAATTTTCAATTCTTGTAGATACACTTTGTACATAAGGGTTCAAACATGATTGTGGAACCACATTTGAATCCTAAGGACTCACAAATTCACCGTTTTTTTTTTTTCATGACATATCTTACATTCCACCTTTTTCTCATGTCAAATAAAATAATTTTGCTCCAAATTTTATAGAAGCTTCTAAATTATTTATTGTTTTCACTTATGAAAATGATAATAATAAAATTTATCCAATGTGGGCCATGTTTTATTAATGGCCCAAAATTCCCAGAAATTTGACTTATTTAAACTTTTTACATTACAATAGGGCATTTGGTTTTTATCACATTCATACATTTTATACACATTAGCACATAAAGTGTGTGTGATAAAAATCTTGGGCCAAAAAAAGTTGTTTAATTATTCCTTATGATTCCTTGATTTATTTTTTCCTCATGAGACAAAATCTTGGATTTTTTTCAAGTATTTGGTAAAAAAATTAAAACTTGTTTAAATTTGACATTTTATGCATAGAATAATTCCTTTGTAATGTGTATATTTATGAATAAAATCAAACTTTCAATATGAATGTGTTACTAAGTTTCAACAACATATTTAAGTGAGGGGGTCCAAAGAATATAAAACGAGACAATTCTTTTAGGTACCACAACCATGCTTTGACCCATAAGACCTATTTTTCACAAGGGTAGGTATAGGAGAAGGGTCTATTTTTAAACTAGAGGTGTCTTCCATAACTTCAAAAGCACTTCTAGTAGGTATCTTTCATGAAGTGGAAAGCCTTGTGCTACATAATCATCCTAAAAATACAATAAAAATATATTTTTTTCTTTACAATTTTTTAAGCTTCTTTAAGTGGGCATAACATGGGTACAACATTGATTGTTATGCTTGAATGATTCAACATTTTTTTTGGATTGGCCAATCAACAATACGTACCTTAATGTGAAGATGCACTTGACATGCAAAACATTCATCTAGTAATATAAGTTGTTGTAACATATTAAAGCAAAAACCAAATAAAACATGGGATCTTTCCTATGTTAGTTTTAAGGTGTTTCTTGTTGGATTTGCAAAACCATAAGTGGCAAACCAAGACTCCAGAAATCTCCCAAATGAGACTTCAAACCTCCATAACTTGTTGAAACTATATGAATTGATAATTTTAGGAGAACTTTTGGTAATTTTCTAGCTAAAATAGGTTTTTGGCAATGTGCATGTGAATGAGATCCACTATTAAATCAATGTATATGCAAGGGCATCAACATTCATAGCAAATAAAATCCTTTTTGCCAAAATATTGATATTAACATAAAATATATTTAGGAAAAAAAATTGAAATTTTTGAAAGTGCCAAAACTAGTGTGTTCAAAATGCATACTTGTTCAAATTAAAGTGTAAAGATAAGTTTGGAGTATGAAAAAAATAAGTTTGTTCACAAAACCATTGATCGATGACAATTTATGAAAATTTATAAATTATAAATAACATTGCATTGCCACATGACTACCATGTAATATTTCCTTGATATCCATTAGAATTTCATCTATGTTTAAGGTTTATGAATGAAAAAGTGATATAATTTGGGGCATTATAAGATGTAGACATCTTCAAAACAAATTGAAAACACATGATGAATGTTTTCCAAAACCTTGCAGTCATGAAAACAATGGGATGAAATTTTTGGATTATTACTTATGGCAGGGATCTCCATGGCAACAATTTTACTGGACATATACCAAATTTGCAAATGGAGTTTTTACAACATTTGTAAGCTATTAAGCATTCAAACTCTTTCAACTTGCTTTCAAAATTTTGAAATTTGTCCACATGTTATGATTTGTTGATGTCATCCAAATTCCATATCTAAGTTTGAAATGATATTTATCATATGAATTTCAATGAAAGTAACTTGATTGGGGGGCATTTGGAATCAATTTATGTTGTGGAATTATAGAGATATGAGTGGGAATGCATTAAGTGGGCAAATAGCGTACACTTTTAATTCAATTTTTGGAAGACAAAATAGAGAAACTTTATCGTTGCAAATATTGGATTTGTTCTCAAATCAATTGATTGGAATCATGCCTAAAATGCCACTTCCCACTTCCCACCTGACTCAATTGTAAGTGATTGAGCAAACTTAGACAATGATAGCTTGGTTGAACTTGAAACATGTTGGATCCTTGATCATACATGAGTATGATGACACATTTATGTTTATGGGCCATTGAACAACTTGTGACCATGATTTGCACACTATAACACGAACTTGTTTTATCTTTTAGCATAAAATTACCAAGGATTATTTTTAAACAAGGTTTTTTAGGTCTTATTGCATGTTTGCCCACCTTGGCACTTTTTTCAACACAAGCCAACAATTGATGAAAGTAAAACTACAATGCATCAAGTGCTTCAACTTGAATAAGTTCATTGTTTCCAATAAAACATATTCATCAAATTAGTTCTTATATTCATTCAATGTAACCAAATACCCATGTAAACATTTGTGGCATCATGTTTAGGATCCTCCACTTTGTTTCAAAAAGGTCTATCAACACAACAAATACATTTGTCTTTGTTGTAATCCTCACACACCTCATCACAAAAAAAATTCAAGCTTTTTAAACCATATTTGTGATTAGGACTTGGCTATGTGTAAGAAGTTGTAACAAAGTTGAAATTCTTTTTTAATGAAAAAACATGTTTCCCACTTTAATATGGGCACCTATTAATGAATATTTAAAACAACTAAAGACGTCAATTATTCCATCGATTCTCCTTTGAAAGGACAAGATGTCACAAACTTGGATTCAAAGGCCATGATATTGTTGTTGAATTGAATGATAGTATTTTGGAGGGCAAAAAAAATATTTTCATTGGATCAAGGTTGGATCAAATGGTGGTGGTATTAAGTGAATTATCACTTCATCTTTAAATAAAAATTAGTGTTGCCTAGGTAAAAACATAGTCAAAAGAGCCCCCCAAGTGAGTGAACACTCTTTAAAACTACATGTTTGTATGTTTGAAATATCACAAGGAAAACATAACAATTTTTGAAATATTTTCCATTGATTGCAAAGTTTATATGCTTAAAGTTTGACACAAATAAAAAATGTTTTTGCATGTTCAAAACGCTCAAATCTTGAGAGTGGACAATTTTCTAACATCCTTTTTTTCTACCAAATGTGCACCACTCCTAAAAATTGAAGAGGATTTAAACATTGATTAGAAGGGCAAAAGGACTTGAAAATTGTTTTTATAACCAATTTGAACACATTTGGTTCAAACATGTTTTTGACCCTGAAAATTTTGGATTTTGAAAATGTGGTATTAACAAAAGTTGTTCATATTTATGTGATAAAGGGCATGAATACATAATATATATAATAAGAAATCAATTTGTAGTCAAAATGTATTTATATCTAACATGAAGCGCTAAACTAGATTTCCAAAACACAAAATTATAAATTATAAACCAATGTAAAAATAACATGTGTCATGTGCACCTTGGAAAATGACTTTTACCTTTGGCACCCTTGGCTCCTTTGACCATGTTTTCACCCATTAAAGTTATTGTATCATGGTGAAAATGGTCTTACATCACTCAAAAACATACCCAAATCCATCTTCGTACTAAATTTTTCATCATGGATGTTAAACCATTATAATTATTATAATCATAATAGTCATGATTAAGCCAAAAGTTTGTCCCTAAATCTTGCATTGATGCATATAGTCTCTTCTTATGGGCATAACCAACAAATTACAAAAATTTAGGAAAAAAATTATACAAAGTGCACAATAGTCTTTTGTTGAATCATAGTTCATTTTCTCAAAACAAATTCACCTTAAATAGTTTTATAAAGAAGGCCCATCAAGTAACAACGCTCTATCATGCGTATATTGCACCTAATGTGGACCCCCCCTATTTGGACAATAATTCTACAACATGTTTTCATTAATAGTTCATGCATAAAGTTCCATCCATGATGCAAGATATACCCATATTGCAAAGTAAGAACCAAGGTTGTCAAAATAAATGTGACGTGCCATTTTTGTGTCGGTTGTCATGTCATTGTTAGTTTGTTGGGTCAAACTAACATTGACCAAATGTTCTTAGAATAAAAATATAATTATGATTATTGTACATATAAGTTTATATATATAATTTTGCAACCAAATTTCAATCATTGGATATTGATTGGGTTGTGGACCAATTATGATTAAAAATCCTTGTTGTTGAAATGGTGACTAAAATTAGGTTGCCATTTTTTAATGGTCTTAATTTTTTTTTTAGTTTTTTTATTTTGCACTTGCGACCAGATTTAGGTCACCTATTTATGACCATGACGTGGACTATTTGATGAAAAAATCTTAGCTATTGAGATGACAACAAAAATTAGGTCCCCATTTTTTAATGATCATGATTTTTTTTCAATTTTTTTTTGCACTAACAACCAGATTAGGTTAGCAAGCAGGGTGTGGATAGGTCAACCAAAAAATCTTTACTATTAAGATGGCACTTGAAATCTCATTGCCATTTTGTAATCATTTAAAAACATTTCAAAAAAAATTTCACACTAGCGATTGGATTTAGGTTGTCATTTTTTAATGGTCCATATTTTTTTTCAATTTATTTTTGCATAAAAAATTGGACACATGTCGTCAGATTACAACCAAGATGTGGACATGTCAACCTAAAAATCCTAACCATCACTACAACAAAAGGTGTCCCTATACACCAAGTGATTTCATTAGATTTTGAGTGAATTCACTAGTTGTAGTGAACGGGGACCAATGAAGTAGTAGTGAATTCATTGGTCTAGTGAATGGGGACTAATGAATTGCACCCACATTTTGTAGTAGTGCATTGAGATGGCAACTAAAATCAAATCACCATTTTTTGAACAATTTCAATTTTTTCAATTTTTTTCCCACATTGGTGATTGAGTTTGGTCATTAAACTACAACTGAAGTGTGGATTGGTTGACCAAAAATCTTGGCCATTAAGATGGTGGGACTAAATCTAGGCATTTAGGCCGTTGGACATTTGTAAAACCCCCCTTTTTGTAACCAAAAGTTTTCAACTACATGACATTTGTAGTTATGTTTCAACTGAATTTTTTTTAAATTTTAAAATAAAATTATGGCAATAACCAATTAAGTCGACTCATCTACTATGTTGGTATATAGTTGTTCAAAAACATTTTTCAATTAGGTGGTCATTTGCCAAATATTCCCAACATCAACAATGTCTCCAAGTTGAACATTCAACTATGTTGGTAAACAATGTGAAACATCTTTTAGTAATTGGATCAGACACAACATGTGTGGGGATTACCATCTAATGAATAAATGGACCCATTTGGACAAATATGCCATGTCCCTACTAGAGGAGATTTTTGATGCCCTTGGTTAAGCCAAGGTTTTCAATACCTTAGATTAAGGTCTGGCTACCATCAATTGCCATTGAGGGAAGGTGATAAAGTCGAAACAACATTTTGGGGAATCGATCATCATAGGAAGGATTGTTTGTATAAATGGAAGTTTTTGCCATTTTGTTTGAAGAACACCTTTGCAAAATTTAAAAGGGTCATGGATTAAAAATGTTAGCATGTGTTGATTTTTCCAAGTCCTACATTGATAACATCATTGTTTTTAGCCTAACCTTAGGAAGTCACATGCATCATTTGTAGGAGCTGTTTGGAAGACTTAAAGAACATAACCTTAAGCTTCATTTACACAATTGTTGATTCTTTCATACTCAAGTGGAATATCTAGGTCATATGATTTATCGAAATGGATTAAAAGGTTCAAAAGGCCAAGGTTAAGGCTATTTCACAAGTTCCCCAACCTACAAATGTGAATTGGTTACAAGCTTTTCTAGTCTTGTGTAACTGCTACCGAAAGTTTGTGAAAGGTTTTAGTAGTATAACCAAACTTATGATGCAACTAACACAAATTGATTGGGAATTCATTTGGGGTGAAGCATAAGAGCAAAATTTTCAAGAATTGAAAGCCATCCAAGGATGACCATTTCAATTACACATTAATTAAAATAGTTCAAGGTTGGGGGTTATATTTATCCAACTTGATGATGATGGTTGAAATGTGGTGGCATATGCCAATCAATTCAATAATAAGACAAAGGCCAAATATAACTCATGTGAAAGGGAGTGCCTTGCAATTGTTTGGGATGTGTGATCATTCAGATGTTATTTTTATGGTAGCCCAATTATTTTGGTTACTAATCCCAGTTATTCAAAATTTTGATGGAGTTATATTAGCTCATAGGAAAGTTAATTAGGTGATATTAAAAAAAAATTGAAAATCAATGACTGAATTTGTGATTCATTTGTAATCATAATGGACACATGTGACTATAAATAAATTAGTTGCTTCATATAAGTGCCATAAGATAGTTAGTTGCAAAAGACATGACATGGCCATGAAATTGAAAGTGCAGTCACAAACCTTATGACTAGGCCAAAATTTCTCATCTATTGCCACGGATGATCCTTTGTATGATGTGAAACCCCATTTTGTAATTGCATGTGTGATTACATCTGGGATAGCCACATGCTACCAAATGCCCCATTGATGGGTGGTTTGGATTTAACCATGTGGTAGTTTAAAGAACCAATTGCCATAAAACATGTGGCAATTTTCCATTTGTTCAAGAAAAATATAATATGATTATAATATTTAAATATTATAATTATAATAACTAAATATTTTATTAAAATAATTAAATATGTAATTATAAAAATTAAATATGTAATACCTATCCTATTTATTACATGTTACCTAGCATAATTAATTAATATAAAAACATGATCACATATCCACATAATAAAATAATAAACTTACCTACTACCTATCCTACTTACTACCTACTACCAAGTCTACTAATTAATTAATGACCTAGCCTACCAACCACCTACCTAATTTACATAGACTAACTAGGTTTAACCTTCATAGCCTAACCTACTAACTATGCATAGTAAACTAACCTATTACTACCTATAGATAACTTAGGCCAATTAATTAAATATATAAGTTAGGCTACCAATGCACATAGGCTTCCCTAGTTTAATTTAACTTATTAAACTTACCTAACTTAGTTTACCTAACTTAGTTTACCTATTAGGTTACAATAACCTTTTTTAACAACCTATTAATCAATAAATTAATTTGTACATTTGGAATTGAAATATCAAAAATTCCATATGTCATTTAGTCATTTAATTACACAATGCCAAAATGTGATTTTTATGACTAAGACATCTTGTGATTAATGTTCAAACATAGTCATGTAATCATAGGTGGCCTTTAGTCATCACCATATTAATATCTATGGTCAAAATTATAATTGCATCATTATACATACGACTATAATTAAAACTAAAATTAATTATGATTAAAATATGATTACACAATTGATGAATTCATATTGAAGCAATATTTGAATTTGAAATAATATAACCAAATTCAATTTTAGTTTGAAATGGACCAACAAATGTTTAAATAGTCTAGTTTAATTTACCATAACTTATATTGACCTATTTTAACTTATTGTACTTTAGTTTAGATTAAATAACATAATTTGATCTAATTTAACTTAATGTAACCTAATTTAACATAATTAAAAAAAGTAATCTTCATTTAATTATCCTAATTTTAACCTAAAATATATATAAATAATTTAGTTTACCTTACTTTAGCCAATTTTAGTTAGTTTAAGAAAAAACCAAATTAACCAAATTGAAGAAAAATAAACCCAAATAAGCCCAAATTTAACCAAATTTAACCTAAATGGTCTAGTTTAGCCATGTTTTGCCAAGTCTATTCATGTTTAACTAAATGTAACCAAGTTTTAAGTCAATACCCTATTTTAGCCTAACTTATCCAAATTTTGCCAAGTTTAGCCAGGTTTAATTTAAAAATAGCCATGTTTAGTCAAATATAGTTTCAATATTCTAATTTAACCTATTTTTTCAAGTTTTATTGAATCTAGCCAATTTAAAACTAAGGAACCATGTTTAGCCAAATTTAACCAAGTTTTGCCTTGATATTTTAGTTTAGTTTAAGTTATCCAAGTTTAGCCATTTTTTAACCAAATTTAATTTCAATACCCTAATTTAGCCCAATTTATTTAAATTTTGCCAAGTTTAACATAAGTAACCATGTTTAGCCACAATACCTTAGTTTAACAAGCTAAAGAGTACATTTCAAATTTTATAAATTATTGTTCTTATGACATATTACAATGTGAAGGACCAAGATTTCTTCAACCTAGCAAAGGACCAAAATATACAAATGAAAAAATGCAACGATGTTTTATGTGATTCATATGAATTAACAACCTTGACATTTTATTTTATTTTGGTGATAGATCTTTCTCATTGGTTCATCAAAAAATAAAAAGCTTGCTTTTGACACACTCCTAACATATAAATTATTCACATAGCTCACTAATTGGCACTTATTTAAATGAAATTTAGAAATCTTCATGTAAAAGACAAGTTTGATTTACAATGAGCATGCATGCAACTCTCATTTTTCAATAAGAAGGTATATGGGATGTGGATTCTTGAGGGTGGGGAGGGGATGTGCAAGTGTGGTTAGGGTGTGCACAACTTTATAAAATATTTCACACCCTCACAACATGGAAGGTATTTGACATTGAGATGGTGTTGACATGGTGTTGATGCGAAATATTGGTGATGTGGCAATAGGTAACATGGTGCTAATGTGGAACATTAGTGATGTGGAAATACATAACATGGAATTAATGTGGAATATTGGTGATGTGGCAATATGTGACATGGTGTTGATGTTGAATATTGGTGATGTGACATGATGTTGACGTGGAATCTGGTGATGTGACAATATGTGACATGGCATTGATGCAAAATGTTGGTGATGTGGCAATAGGTGACATGGTGCTGACATGGCATTTTTAACACGGTAGTAACATGTCAAAATTGATGACATTGTGAGGATGACGTGGCACAATGATGGCATGGCAATGTTAATGTGGTGTCCATCTGAGAAAATGACCATCTAGTGGTCAAAGGTTTAGAATTGCGATAGCCCCATGCTGATGTGGATGGCAATCCACATCATTCAAAAACTGGGAAGACTTGGATGCCATGGGAATGTTGGGCTCCCATGCATGAACATGACATCATCAAAAGGGAACTTGATGTCACTAGAATTAGAATGTTGCATTAACTGACATCGGAACATGATGTTTCTTGATCTATAACAAATAAGTCTTCCAGTGTGAAAATGAATTTGTTATTCATAATGAAATAATATTGTCTTACCTACATTATGATGGTTTAATGTGCCTAATGTTCCTTGACAAATTTAAATGTATGTTCAACAATTTAAAATGGTGTTTGGTGGCAAATAATCATATCAACCAGGAGTCTTGAATAAGGTTTTTCATTGACTTTGGAACGATAGTACAATGGGGGGGTTGTTTGTTGGTCAACATCCAACTTTTGAAATGTGATTTTCAAATTTTGAAATGTATTCATTAATGAACAAAAAATGTGTTTTCAATCTTTTAAAATTGGCATGTGTTCATGGTTGAAAACATGGTTGGTGTTTGTTGGCAAATAACCAAAATTTGCAATATAGTAAAAATATTTTTCATCATTATTTTTCTTATATGAGAAAATGAATGTTGTTTTGGGACTTCCACTCATCTAACCAAATCGTCTTTACAGCCTCCATAGACCCACAAGATGGTGAAACAATTTTTTGTGCAAGTAATATTTCGTGGACCAAAAAAAAGTGTGTTTGTAAATGAACACCCAACAATTGGTGAACTAACGTTAGTATACAATCATAGCCTACAAACATGTATAGTATGAGGATGTAGGGAATCGTAATATCATCAAAACATTTGTTGGCATTGGGGCTTGTTTAAAGTTGGGGTCCACACAAAATTGTATTGCCTATAGCCATCACAAAACACATATTGGTGTATTCAACCTATTGCTAAGAAGTACACTTGTTAGCCTAAACTTACATGGATTTCATTGCTCTATGGGGGGGGGGGACAAAAGTGACAAAAATGTAGATAAAAAACACATAACATTCAATTTTTGTGGGGAACTAGATTTTTATTCATAAATTTTCCACTTTTTTTATTATCAAAGTTCTTTAATAAATAAAATTTTCACTGTCGCACTAAAGGTGAGTGTTGTATATCAAATATAGATGTTTGCAAGGAGAAAAATTATGTAGTGTTGCAGGTTTGCAAGGATTCCAATCAAGGCTGTACATGTTAATTTTTGGGAAATGGAAACATTCATTAGTAGAAATCAGCCAAAATGTAACCACTTTGTTTGTAACTAAATGCGACTTGTAGTCGTTTGTGATTAAGTTTGAAACTATTTACAACTATAAGATCAAATTTCAACTATTTTGGTCACTCTTACAACTATGATGCAACTATTGGAAACTTCATCCTATTAGTTGGATGCCTTTTAAGTTTGTTTTCATCTATGAATATATTGATATGTCTCATTAGTCGCAATACTCACCAAATTAGTTAGAGCCTAAAGGTATTATATAATGACATTGGGGTGTATTTTTATGTATGTATTAAAATTATATTTACGATATATTACATATATCATAAATATATCTTTGTGTGTATATTAATTGTGTATGTACATATATTCTTAATATAATGAATCTAAAAATTAATATTTGAACTCTGAAATTTATTATTCAAATCTGAAATTAATGCTTTAGTTATGAAATGTTTATATATTTGAATTTTTAAATTGATAATTTCATTTAAGAAATATTTATGTGAATTTGAATTTTTTATTTGCATTCTAATTTCTTGTTTAGTTAAAAATCATTATTTGAGTCTAAAAATTGTTATTACAATTCTAAAACATTTTATTTGAATCTAAAAATCAATATTTTACCTCTGAACATTATTATTCAAATCTAAAAACTGAAATTCCAATACTGAAAAATCTTATTTCAGTTCTGAAAATTATATTTGAACCCAAAAATTATCATTCTAACTCTCAAACATTTTATTTGAATCTAAAAATCAATGTTTGAATTTGAAGTTTTAAATATGAATTCTTAAAATTTTTAGTTTTATTCAAAAATATATGTTTGAGTATAAAATTATAATTCAAATTCTGAAAATTATATTTAAACATTAAAATCATTGTTTCAATTCTGAAAATTGCTACTGGAATTCATTATTAAAATACAAATTAAAAAATTTTGAATCTAAAAATACTTATTTTAATTTTAAAATATTTTATTGGAATTCTTTGGTTAATTATTTGAATTTGAAAAAAAATTGAATTTGAAAATTAATGTTTCAATTCTGAATTTTTACATTTATTTTTTAAATAAAAAATTGATGCTTAAAATTATATTTCAATTATGAAAACTATTATATCAATTCTTTAAAGAATTAGTTGAATTTGAAATTTTATATTTGAATATGAAATTTGCTATTTGAATTCATTAAAATTTTATTTGATTTTTTTAAAAATTCATTTAAATTAAAAAACATTATTTGATCTAAAATTTGATATTTGAATTCTAATTTTTTATTTTTTATTCTAACAATCAATATTTCAATTTTGAGTTTTTAAATTCAAATTAAAAACCTTATTTGATTTGAAACTTGAAATTTCAATTCCAAATTATTATTTTGGATTCTCAGAATTAATATTTCAATTCAAAAAATTATCAATTGAGTCTAAAAATGGACAATTCAATTCTGAAAATTTTAATTTTAATTCAAAGACTTATTTCATCTAAAAATGATATTTTAATTCTGAATTGTTTTTTTGGAATCTAAAATTAATATTTCAATTCTTAAAATTATTGATTTAGTTTTAAGGTTTTTTTCTATTAGTGTTATCCATAATGAATCACTTTTATAAATAATTATAAATGATTAGATTTATTACTTATAAGTTACACTAAATAATTATTTTAAAAACATATATTATTAAATTATAAATTATATATTCTTATGGTTAAAAAAAACTACTATAATTAATGTTACATTACTTGAAAATCATTGTAATTACTTCATATAAGAATTAATTATAGTATATGCATAATTATTTTTTAATTGAACATAATTATTCACAATCTGTAATTTATAATTTAAAACCTGAATTAAAATTTTGGAAAAAATTATAATGTAGTTAAAATAATTACTGTAATGATTGTAATTTTAGGAATTATTGTAAATTTTTTTATTTTTTATTTTTTTAAAAATGTAATTACTGATCTATGATAAAGTTTTTTACAATAATAAATGTAATTATGTAGGAAATATTTTTAATAACAATTTTTTTTCATTATTTATAATTTGAAAAAATTGTTTGAATTTTTTAAAAAAATAATTAAAGTAAATAAATTATTTTTACATTAATTATATTATCTAAAATTCATATATATATATTATTTATTTATTTATTTATCTTTGAGTTATTTATTAACAACTTTTGATAAACTAGATAGCTAGTTAGTTAAATATTAAAAAGTTATTATTAATTTAAGTAGTTGATAATGAATATCTAATTTGTAGTGTATAGTTTATATTTTAAATATATTTTAAATCTAATCATTCTTAATTAAATGGTTATCTAATTATCTAGTGAACCATGTACTTGAATTATTTATAAATTAAAAACTAAGAACAAAAGGCATGAAGAAAGTTTTGGAGTTGGAATTTAGTTTGTGAAGAAATTGCAACTTCAAAACTTTTCCCATATTATTTGTTTTCCATTCCTATTTTGAACATTATATAATCAAGAGGTGTAATCATCAAATTTCACCTTAAGAAATTTGTGCACATGGGATGAGCCAATCAAAAGGCTTAACCCCAAAAATAAAATAAAATTATGCACAATTTTAAACTATCAACTTCCCCAACCTATTTATTTACCTAACTAGGTAAGTACATAGTATGACCTACTTACTTAGGTCAACCTATGTACCTACCTACCTAAATCCCTATTTATATGAGTAGATAGGTAGGTAGGTAGGTAGCCTAGGTTTGTAGACACCTATTTATGTACCTACCTAGACACCTACCAACCTAATATTAATATTTTGTATTAAATTCATCTTAAGGTGCCATGTGGCATATTTACATTGGGCCATGTGTCATAATATAAGATCACCTAAACATTTGAATTGAATGTCCTATATTATTTCAAAATAATAATGATAATTATTTTTTAAATAATTCAATATTAGAACACGTGGCAACGCATCATTTGCCCCAATTGTGACCAAAATAGTTACATCATAGTCACATGTAACAATACATATACAATGGAGTCAAAAGATGAACTTATACTTGTTGATTTTTTTTTTCATTTAATACATCTTGTCGTTTGCAACTAATGTTTCATGCAACTTGTCCAAGGCAACTAATGAAATTTTAGTCACAAATGTTGCTTGCAACTAAATTTTAGTCGCAGAGATTAGTTGAAAATACTTGTTTTTCTTCTAGTGATTATACACACCTCCTTGAATCTATAAAGTGTAAACTTAGTCTATATAGGGTGCATATAATTCCTCAAAGCATAATATTTTGGTAGAGTGATCTTTTTGTTTGTTTAATTTGGATTTGATTGTAATCATTGATGTTGTGCTTTGATAAGCATTTTCCTTTGTGCCAACAAGAATGCCTCACAAGTGGAAGTTCCCAAAATTAGGTCCATCAGACATTATTGGTTGAAGTAAGGCCTTCAGGCCCACCTAGCACGAACCTAGCCCTCATAAGGTCATCAATTTTTTCCTAAATGAAGTTGTTTCCAAGTTGCATTAGCCGTGCATGAAGGTGAGTTTGGGCCTTTTGGATCCATTCAAAAACAAGTGTTGCAACACATTGGCAGATGTCATTGGCACCAAAAAAAAATGGTGTGTTTTTTATAAAGTCTTGCAAAAGGTTTTCATTGTTGCATGAAAGCACAAAGTTGGACAACCATTGTGAAAATTGTGGATATTGGTTGTTAAGGTTAAACATCAATCATGAGGTTAATCCCTAGATGCCCAACAAATTCCCCTATAACTAGGTGTCCACTACTACATATTGTGCCTTTTTGCGAAGGGAAAAACAAAAAACCGGAAGGGTTTGCGAAGCAAAAACAACCTGCCATATTTGTGATGTGACACGCATCGCAACTTGTGGTTCACCAACCAT